>Ga0310123_10000050_pt1 | contig 92492 bp, 64 predicted proteins | sample CB6_AW_1057_MG_FD_203505 | JGI IMG/M metagenome (GOLD analysis project Ga0310123, IMG submission 203505) | Marine microbial communities from Western Arctic Ocean, Canada - CB6_AW_1057 | ecosystem: Environmental > Aquatic > Marine > Oceanic | place: Canada: Western Arctic Ocean | collected...
GGCTCGCTTCTGGCGGACGGCATCCGCGGGAAGAAACGGCAACAGGTGGACGGCGGAATTGCCGATCCTGTCGGCCGACCAACCCCTGTTCGCCGTGGCCAACGTGCACTACCGGCTGAAACGGCCCTTAGCAGTCCAGTTTGCACGGCCGACATCGACCTTCGGCATCACAGGGATACTGCACACGGCCACGCCCGAGGATCTGGCGGTTGGCCGAGCCTCGGCAACTGACCGGGTGTCGTCGCAGATCGATGACTTCTCGCGGGGTTTCCAGGATTGGTATCTGCTCTCGGCCGACAATCCCCACCACTGGCAGTTCTGGACCAGGAAGATCACCGATCCCAAGTGGCGCGGACCGACGGGGGCCCGATTGACGTTTGATGTGAAGGTGAGCCGGGCGAACAGGCTGGTGGTGGTCGTCAACGAGAACTTCTTTCGCGGATATCGCGGCCGGCAGCGTGACACGGTGGCCGTGGTCGACCTGGACGGCGGTGATCGCTGGCGAACCGTGTCATTGCCGGCGTCGGCGTTCAAAACGCCGGACGGCAAGTCGGTATTGGCTTCGTGGGACCATGCTGACCAGTTGGGCTTCCGAGCATATTTCGACAGCCGCGACGGCCGTCTGGTCGGCAGCAAGAGATGGGCGGGGTCACGGCCACGGTTCCGCGATCTCCGTTGGACGTTGCCGGATCCATAGAGCGGTCCTCGGAGCGTCATGACCAACCGTGGTTGGTGAGACTCGACCGCAAGAACTTGACATACTGTTGCAGCCGTCGTGGCGTCGACTACGGTCCACCTGCTGACTGCCGGGGCATCACCTCGATCCACATCATCAACGGATCCACCTGATCATCATGAAGACCGTCCACAGCATCCTGTTGTCTGTCCTGTTCTCCGGAGTTCTTCTGCTGCACGCCCCGGTGGTGCTGGCGGAGAAGGCCGTCTCGAAGACCGCGGCTGGTCACAACTCCGAAGCGGGCCTGAAGCCGCACCTGGGCAAGGCCCGGCTGGAGATGGGCAGGGTCTTCGCCGGCGAACGGTTTCCCAACGTGGTGGTGGCTGTCGACGGCACCGTGGTGGCCAGTTGGGGCAGCCGCAGCCTGCGGGTGAAGCGGAGCGAGGACGGGGGCAAGACGTGGGGCAAGGAGATCACGCTCGCCAACCCGGCAATCCAGTCCGGCGGTCTGACCGTCGACGAGACCAGCGGCCACATCATCGCCTTCTCCGAGAAACAGCATCCGCCGGCTCCGCTGGAGGTGTTCCGCAGCAAGGACCACGGCAAGACCTGGTCGAAGGTCCAGGCGGTCATCAAGCCCGATCCCCAGGGGAACGTGCCGTCGATGCACATGAACGAGCACGGGATCACCCTGCGTCGCGGCAAACACAAGGGGCGGTTGCTGAGGCCGTCGAGGTGGTACGCGGGGAAGAACGAGCGGGCGCGATGGCCCAACCACTACACCAACGCCGTCTTCAGCGACGATGGTGGCAAGACCTGGCAGGCCAGTGCCCCCTTCCCGGCCAAGGGGACCGGCGAAGCGACCGTCGCCGAACTCTCCGACGGACGGATCTACTACAACTCGCGCCGGCACTGGGCTCCCAAGGGCGAGAATCCGCGTCGGCGGTGGTCGGCCTGGAGCGACGACGGGGGGGCGACCTGGAAGGGACTGACGTTCGTCAAGGTCCTCCCCGACGGGCCACAGAACTCCAACTACGGCTGCATGGCCGGGCTGGTCCGATTGCCGGTGGCCGGGCGTGACATCCTGCTCTACTCCAACTGCGACAGCCCGGGCGGCCGGGATCACGGCACGGTGTGGGCGAGTTTCGACGGGGGAAAGAGATGGCCAATCAAGCGGCTGGTCGAAGCCGGCCGTTTCGCCTACTCGTCGATTGCGGCCGGTCGGCCCGGGACCTCCACCGAAGGCACCGCGTACCTGCATTTCGAGGGCAACGGGGGGTCGACCATGGCACGGTTCAACCTGGCCTGGGTTCTGGGGGGCAAGAGCACCGGTGACGGCGATGTGCCCGAGTGGGTCAAGTAGGAGCCGGTCGAGGGTGGCCGGCGGCTGTCCCGTCGGCGGTGGCTGCACGCGACCGCGGGTGCCGGCGATGACGGCGGTGGGAGATGCCGTGTACCTGTTGGGCGGACTCGACCTGACCAGTGGCCCGGATGAAAGGGACCCGCTGGTCGGCTTCAATGACCTGTGGACCGGCCGCATGGGCCAGGAGTGAACATGCCTGTTTTCGTGATCCGCGTGCTCCCGGCATTGCTGCTGATGACTTCGGTGTTCGTCTCGGAGGCGTCGGCCGAACCGCCCGTGGTTCCGCTGAGGCAGAAGCCCCGGGTGCTCAACAACTTCGTCGTCCAGTTGCTGGACGTGAAGGACCTGCCAGATGATCGCCGGCAGGCGTTTCGATTCGATTCGCCACGTGACGGGTGGTTGTTCTTCCGGGTGAAGGCAGGGGTCGGCCGTGGCGGTGCGATCACGGCGACGCTTTCCGGGAAAGAGGCCGCGAAGGCCCAGCCGATGCCGCTGTTCGCGTTTGCGTCGAGGGAGCGGAGGACTCGTGAGGTGATGCGGCATCTGCCCCGGGGTGAGTACACCTTGCGAATCGAGTTGAGGGACGCGGACATCGAGTCGCTGGTGGTCCGCAAGGTCCCGATCATCATGTATCAGCGCGTGCCGGGCAGTTTTCGGTCGATGCCCGGGTTTCCCGAATACGACCGTCGGTTCCTGGCCGGGTGTGGCATGCTGTCCGCCTGCAACACGATCGGGACCTACGACGGGTTTCGATGGATGAATCAGTGGCTGGCCAGCGGCCGGCACACCGTGAGGATCGCCGGCGGGATCGGCGGACTGACGACGACGAAGCTGGCCTACGAACACTGGGGAGGCTGCATGGAGCATCCCACCGGTGTCCGAGGGACAATCATCGACGAGTTCTACCCGGGACTGAGCAGCCGGTTCTCGGCCTGGGTGCCCGCTCTGAAGCGGCTGCGGGCCGAGAAACCGCACAAGCACTGCTACCTGTACCTGGCCGGAACCGCCAAGGACATTCGGGGAATCGTCGAGCCGCTGAAGGACCAGGACTGCTACTTCGTGCTCGAAGAGCAGACTGGTGAAGCGCGGACGTTGGCCGAATTGGTCAAGGACGGATTTGCGCGGAACTGGGTGAAGGGCTTCGAGGAATATTTTCCCGGGTTTCCCGAGCGGTGCATCCACTCGGTCGGCGTGATGTCCGGACCCAGTGACAGCAAGTACAACGACGATATCTATCCCGATGTCAGCTACAAGGTGCTCAAGGAACTGCAGTTTCATGCCTTGGCGACCGACCCGGTGTTTGGCCCGGCCGGGGGAGTCGAGATCTACCAGTCGCCGGTGTGTGACGAGGAGTACCTGCGGTGGTGCGCCCGCCTGTTCCGTCACTACGCGATTGAGGGCAGCCGTGAGCGGCTGACCGGTGATCCGTATGAACTGGCACACATCAAGAATCCCGACTTCGAGGACGGGTTGAAGGGGTGGACCGTCAAACCTGCCGCAGCGGGCAGCATTGCGACGGCGAAGATCGACGGGTACGGGCTGAACGTGCAGGGGCGGCACGGACGGGTCGGAATCGGTGACCGGTTCGCGACGACCACGCGAAGCGCCACAAAGCCCAACGAGATTTCCCAGGAGATCAGGAACCTGCAACCGGGGCGTTATTACTCGGTCCGGATGTACACCGGCGATCGGACCAATCTCCATCGGTGGCAGATCCACAATGTCTCGGTCCGGGTTCCCGATGCCAGGGAAGTGCCGGACCTGACGATGCACATGCCGTGGATGCATCAGCCGGCCGAGAAATTCGGCAACAAGCCGACGTACCCGTGCTACCACCGCATTGTCTTCCAGGCGGTGAAATCCACCGCCAGGCTGGTGATCTCCGACTGGCACAGCCCTGGAGTTCCGACCGGTCCAGTGGGACAGGAACTGCTGTTCAATTTTGTCCAGGTCGAGCCTTACCTGATGCCCGACGGCGACGTCGCCGGGATCGGAGATCCGTCAGTTCCCTGACTCATGCGAGTCGGAAACTCTGCTTGTTCCTATCAACCAACACTGATACCATCCGATAACAGTACTAAGCCGGTAGTGAGCCGGATTTCTGGACACCCATCTTCATCACGGAAACATGACATGAAGCGTCTCGTAGCAGCGGCACTCGTCTTCGCGTTGATTCTGGCTCCGGCCGGTCTCCAGGGGGCCGAGAAAGCTAAAGCAAAGGGCAAGGCCAAGCCGGTCAAGAAGACCGTGGTGCCGGGTGCCAAGGCTCCGGCGTTTTCGGTGATCAATGCCAAGGGCAAGGTCGTGAAGCTGAAGAGCCTGACCGACAAGGGTCCGGTGCTGGTTCGGCTGACCTGTGGATGCTCGGGCTGTGACAAGGAACTGGCCTACTTCCAGGAACTGCACAAGGCGTACAAGGGCCAGGGCCTGACCAGCGTCGCCATCTTCCGCGAGCCGGACAAGAAGGTCGAAAGCTACGTGAAGAAGAAGAACCTGAAGATGCTCTACGCCGTCGACAGCAAGGGCAAGGCTTGGGCAATCTGGCAGACCAAGAAGATGCCGACCAACTTCCTGATCGCCAAGGGCGGAACGATCATCGCCGTGGCTGATGGATGTGATCCCAGTGGATTGTTGGCCAAGAAGCTCTCCGAAAAGGTGGCCAAGCTGCTCAAGACCACCGCGGTCAACGTGCAGCAGGTCGTCCAGCAGCAGGCCAAGAAGAAGCCGGCCCCGAAGAAGTAGTCGTTCCGAATCGGACGACGAAGCCGAAACGATCAGCGTCCGGTGGTGGTTTTCACCACCGGACGCTTTTTTCGTCTCCGTCACCGCCCAATCGCCGGCGAGCGATCAACTGGCGGGTGGCTGGAACCAGTAGGAATACAGCCGGGCCCGCTGGAGCCGGAACCTTACCGAGACGGTCTGTCCCTTCAGTTTCGACAGGTCGCCGGTCGCCCATTCGACGGCACCGCGGAACTGGTTGGTCGTGATCGGCTTGGACGTGGCCAGTGTCCTGCGATTTTCGTCCAGTAGGTCGATGTCCAGTTGTCCGTTCTTCCCCGGGTGGACGTTGACCGTCAGTCGACCACCGGGCAATGGGAACGGTCGGGTGGTCAGCGTGCCGGGTGTCTTGCCGGCGTCGAGCGAGGCGAATCCATCACGTCGCAGGACGGCCAGGCACACGGCCCCGCTGTCGGCCCGGTAGTCGTCGTAGCCGGGCACACCGCCGGAGGTGACGAACGCGTAGTTGCGGATGCCGGTGTAGTAGAACCACAGTTGGTCACCGCGGATCACCGGCGCCGAGGGGCCGATGATCGTCTGTGTGTCGTAGGCTCCGGCTCCCAACGGTGAGGCCTCCAAAAACGTTGGTCGTCGCTTGTCGCGGGACCAGTGCTTCAGGTTGTGGCTCCAGGCGACCTGGATGTTGTAGAAACCGGTGTAGTCGCCGTGCAGGCGGACCAGCCTGAGGATCTCGGGCGAGAGGTTCTGCTTGTCGAAGCCGGGCCACGTCCTGGGCACCCGGCCGGTGTGGTGATAGATCGACGGCAGGCCGATGTAGAGCCCCTCGTAGTGGAAAACTCCCATGTTGTAGATCTGGATGCTGTAGGTCGACGGGACGTCGTACTCGGTCTGCTGCAGCTTCGAGTTCTTCTTTCGCTCGAGGATCCGTCGCTTGCCGATCACCTGGTCGATCTCGTCGGCGTGAAAGACCACGCCGAGATCTGTCCAGGTTTTGAAGTCGCGACTGTGAGCAATGGCCACCGACCGTCCGAACGGACCGCTGCGCTTGACTGTGTGGATGAACAGGCCGTGCGCGGGGTCAAAACTGAAGTTGGCCTCGTCGGAGGAACGCACGACGGGAACATCGAGCCTGGTCCATCTGCCGCCGTCAGGCGAGACGGCAAACCCCCGATTGGTCATGGCCGCCTTGAAACGTCGCCGGGGATCGGGGTCAAGCGGGTCGATGACGACCTGGTCGGTCCTCATGCTCGGGGACGGGCCGGCGGTCCAGTGCAAACCGTCGGTGCTCTGCCGGAGTGGAGCCTTGGTTCCCAGGACCCAGATCTTGTAGACCTTGTTGACCGGATCCCACTGTGGGGCCGACCGGGTCTGGATGGTCATGTTGGGGTCGGAACTGCGGATCACCGCGCCCCGCTTGGCCGGCTTGTGCCAGGTCCGGGTGAGGTTCTTGGTGTTGGCGACGCCGTGGTCGTCGAGGAACAACTGGCGTTGCCCCGCTGCGACCGAGAAAGCCGGGATGTCCTTCGCCGCGGCCGACAGTGGTGTGGCCAACAGGCCGATCACCGCCAGCAGGCAGTAGCGGCTCGTCCCGCGACGACCCCTCACTTGATCTCCCGGATGCGAACGTTCTTGAATTCGACGAACATCGGGCGTCCGGCGTGGAGCTGGAAGGCGAGGATGCCGTCGAGCAGGGCTCGCTTGGGATCGTCCTGGAAGTCGAGGATCAGCCGGTTGTTCATGTAGTGCTGGATGTGAGTGCCCTTGGCGATGATCACCACGTCGTTGAACTTGTCGAGCTTGAAGAGCTTCTTCCAGCCGGCCTGATCGATCAGCCGGGCGGTGACCTTCTTGCCCTTGGGACCCCAGATCGCCTTTTCGCCGACCAGGCAGGTGCGGCCCCGTCCACCGGTCAGGCCACCCTCGTCGTAGATGAACCCCGAGACGCTGGGCAGCTTGTGCTCGTTGCGGATCTCGTGCTGGTAGCCCCGCACCACCCACTTGTTGCGGGTTTTGGTCTTGATGTGCTTCGAGCGGTACTGGATGCCCGAGTTGTTGGTGGCGTTGCAACGGAACGAGAGTCGCAGTTCGAAGTCCTTGGTCCGGCCACCCTTCCAGATGATGAACGTGTTCCCGTTGGCCTTGTTCTTGGCCGTCGTTTCCCCACGCAACGCCCCGTCCTTGGCCGACCACAGCCGTGGATCACCGTCCCACCCGGTCAGGTCCTTGCCGTTGAAGATCGTCTTCATGCCCTTCGGTTCGGGCGGCGCCTGGACAGGCTCGGCGGCGACGGCGGTTAGTATGAGCGAAAAGAACGCCAGCAGAGTGAGGCAGCGGATCATCAGGAAGTCTCCATGGTGCATCGTGGTCAGTGAGACGGCCCGGACGGACATCCGGGGCCGGAGTGGGTCAAACATGTGTTTCGGGCTGCCACGTCGGCTCGACTTCAAGCAGTCTAGCCGGTCGTTGGTGATGATCCCAATCCGCAGAGGTGGTCGGTTGCGGCTCCGGCGGATCTCAGAATCCCTGTCGTTCGAAGTGGATCTTCATCGCCGCGTTGTATTCGGATCCGCCTTGCTGGTAGCCCCCCTGGAAGAAGTACGGCACCGAGCCGCGGCGGACCATTTCATCGACCCACTGCGCACAGAGCATCTGCTGGATCACATTGGTGGTCAGCCCGGTGGTCGGGCAGATCGGTTGCTTGCGACCGGGAATCCGGATCACTCCACGTGATTCCGGCGAGAAGTTGTCGAAGCGGACCTGGCAGTGTGAGAACAGTCCCTTGCGGGGCGTCTTGCCGTCCAGGGTTGCGGGGCCGATGCCGATCACCAGGGCGCCCTCCTTCCGGGCCTGTTTCGCGATGTTCGCTTCGCCAGAGTTTGACGGGGTGATCGTCGAGACCAGCATCACGTTCTCGCGGGGCTTGGCCGACCAGTTGCCCCAGTTGACGATCATCGGCCCGCTGGCGACATGCTCCATTTCGCTGGACAGACCCGGGTGTTCCTTGGACCGGACGAACCAGCGTCCGCCCCGGCGGATGCGGCGAGTCATCTCGACGGCCGTTTCCCGGATCTGGTCCCGGTGCGTGGCGATCTGTCGGATCCGGCCCACGAGGCTCTTGAGATACTCGACGCTCTTCTCGACCGGCTTGGCGCTGGGGTTCTCCAGCTTGTTGGCCAGTTCGGCATTGAGCATCCAGTGCAGGGCGCCCAGCCCGGTCTGGCTCGACGGACAGAGTGTGAACTCGGGGATCTCCGGCGCACGAACAAGTCCCTGGGTGTAGGGGGTGTGGCTGTGGAGAATGACGTTGGAGACGTCCTTGAGCTTCAGGCCGTCGGGGTTGCTGTGCGATTCGTCGGTGAACCCGGCGGGACGGAACTCGTTGTCGCGGTATGAGACGGTGACGGCCACCACGTAGACGCCCCGTTCGCGGACGGCCAACACCTGCTTGTTGCAGTGGTTGGTGAAAAGCATGTCGCCGGCTTTCAGGTGCTTCAAACCCTGCTCGTCCTTCATGATCTTCGGGCTGCCTCGTCGGTCGGCCCGCTGTTCCGAGTGGGGCATGTGTCCGTCGTTCATCGCGGTCCAGACCGTGTGATCACCGCGGACCACACGGGCGGCCCGCGACGTCAGTTCACCGACCAACTCGGTCTCGCCGGCGATCTTGGACAGGATGCCGAGGATGCCCTCGTGGTACTGGTCCATGAACAGCTTCGAGTGGCCGAAGGTGTACTCGTGGTCCCATTTCGACCGGGACTTGGACGGAGCCGGTGCCGAGGAGGCCGGCTGGTTGCCTGCTAGGCCACCGACGACGGCCGCACCGCCCAGCAGGAGGTCGCGGCGTGACGGGAGTCCGGTTGAAGGTGTGTTGTCCGGGTCGGTCGGCAGCGGGAATGTTGTGGACACGGGGTCTCTTCCGGCTTGTGGTTCGGTTGTCCTGTTGTGGAGATCTCTGGTCGGGTTCTGGTACAAGATGGAGCCAGGAACCCCCCGCCAGTGTGACCACCATACACTCTCGTCAGGCATGGTGACGTGACCAGCGGTCCCCGAACGGGAGAAACTCATGGTCGGCCGGATCCGTTGCCTTGGTGTGCTGCTGCTGCTGGCCTGTCAGGCTCAGATCAGCCAGGCCGCCGAGAAACCTTTTGCCGTACTCGCAGCCGACGGCAAGGCACGTTGCGTGGTGGCGACAGGTGATAAGCCACAATTGATGGAGCGACGTGCGGCGGCCGAACTGGCCACCGTCATTTCCCGTGACAGCGGGGCCAAGGTCGAGGTGGTCAAGTACTCCGCGCTGCCACAGCCGACGTCCGATGGACCGACCGTGGTCCTGGTCGGAACACCCGGTTCGGTTCCGGTGATCGCCAAGCTGGCCGGAGGACCCTCGGGCGGGTTGGGCGATCTGCCGCTGCTGGGCGGGGATGGGTACGTCGTCGAGACGGTCGTCCGGGACAAGCGAAAGCTGCTGGTGATCGCCGGACAGACGCCGCGGGCGGTGTTTTACGGGGCGGTCCATGCCGGTGAGCAGTTGGTGTTGCCCGGCAGCGGCCCGTCGCGTCCGGTGGCCGTGGCTTCCACCCGGCTGGTTCGCACGCCCGCCATGAAGGAACGCGCCCCCTACCTGCTGAATCTCTCGGGTCGCGGACCCGAATTCGGGCTCGAGGACTGGAAGACCGTGCTGGACGGCCTGGCCCGCGAAAGTCACAACCGGATCTACTTCTGGTGGCAAAGTCTCTACAAGCCCCGCGATTTCCCCGATCGACGCATCCTCGATGGCGGAGTCGAGCGGATCAAGATGACCAACAAGGATGTCAACGAACTGGCACGCTACGCTCATCAACTGGGCATGGAGTTCCTGATCGGCGGCGGAGCCTTCAGTTGGGGCGGTGCCGCGGCACTGGTCAAGGAGTTCCCGGCTACCAAGGCGGTCAAGGCCAGCGGCATGTGCCCGTCGCACCCCAAGGCCCGGGAACTGCAGTTGAAGTTCTCGCTGGAAATGCTCGAGGTGATCGACGAGGCCGACGGGTTTTGGTTCGAGCCACGTGATGAGCACGGTGAATGCCGCTGTGAGGTGTGCCAGAAGCCGGTCGACCCGTTCGGGTCGAAGCAGTACGGCCAGTCGGAGATGGAGTTCCTCAAGGATTTCTGCAAGGCGCTGTGGGCCAAGCGGCCCGAGGCCCAGGTGGCGTGGTTGGTGGAGATCTACAAGCCCAGCAAGATGCACAGCGAAGATCCCGCCTATTTCCAGCGTCTCAAGGAGATCGAAGATCCCCGGTTGCACTGGATCGTCGTCTGGGGAGCCTGGGAATTTCCGGGACCGGGAGGCAAGTACCTGCCGGCGGCGTACTTCTCGAGGCACAATATCCGCTGGAGCAAGCCGTACGCCGAGCCGCTGGAAACGATCCGCAAGGACGTGTTCCGCGCGTCGCGAGAGGGTTTCCTGGGATTCTGTTCGACGTTCGAACCCTGTTTCGGCGTCGATTACCACGGGCTGTCGATTCCTTACCCGACAGACAAGCTGCCCTACGAACTGACCAGTTATGCGTTCCGCGAATTCTGTTGGCAGCCGACGCTGTCGATCGACGCGCTGAAACAACGCATGCGGAATCGCTATTGTGGTCCCCAGGGGTCCAAGCAACTGGTCGAGGACGTGATCTACCTGAGGTCGTTCGCGATCCGGGGCAACTGGGCGCAGAACACATCGTCAACATTGACCAAGCTGGCCGGCGAGATGGTTGGTTACGACGGCAAGGCGTTCAAGAACACGTCGGTCGCCGGGGCGTTGGCGGCGGCCAAGAACTACAACAAGTCGGACAAGAAGATCACCTACGATCGTCTCTCCAAACAGCTCAATGCACTGCGCGGAATCCTGGTCAAGGACATGCCGCGGATCGACCAGATCGAAGCGAGGTGCCTGAAGTTGGCCAGGACGGGCACACCTCGTGAACGGAAGACAGCGGCGTTGTGCCTGGACTTCACGCGGAACACCAAGCGGCTGATCAAGAAGTCGGGCATGGACAGCGTGCAGAAGGTCGACCGGCAGATCAAAGACTTCCGCAAGGCTGTCGGTGCCGACAAGAAGGGTGGTTGAGAGATCGGCGGGTCAGCCGGCCGGTCGCAGGGAACGGTCGAAGCGGCTGCCGTCGACAAATTGAACGTCGAGGTGCTTGGCGTTGAGCCGGAAGCCGGTGACCTGTTCGATCAGTTCCGCAGCCAGTCCCCCGGTTGTCGGGTCATCTTCGTGACCCACGGCCTTGGCCCACCGTTGATCGACGGTGTGACAAAAGCACAGACGCGTGCCGTCACCGAGCGTGAGCACCGCCTCGGAAAACGCGGCGTTGGCGTCTGAGGAGGTGAGGTGGTGGTCGAGTTGTTCGGCCGCGTTCATCGGTGCGCCCGGGAGAGAAAGACAGGTTGGTGGCTTTCGAGTGTCGTCTCTGGAGACGCCGGTCGCCAGCATCTCTCGATGGCATTGTCCACCAGGGGGCCAAACGGCAAGATGCATTCCCGGTTTCAGACCAGTCCTCTTTTCTTGCAGATCCCACGGCACAAGGAACAGCCGCCCATGTCGAGCATCACTCGCCCTGCCCTGGTTTCCTGCATGGTGGCTGTGGGGGCAGCGTGTTTCGTCGCGCCGGATGTCTCGCTGGCAGACGATGCCCCCAACACCCTGTCGGAGACGGAACGCTCGCAGGGATTTGCACTGCTGTTCAACGGCCGGTCGCTGGACGGTTGGCAGCACAAGGGGAACTGGAATGTCGCGACGGGGGTGATTTCCCGCAGCGGTCGTGGGGGCAGCCTGGTGTATGTCTCGAAAAAGGTCCCCGACGATTTCGAGTTGCGGTTCGAATGGCGGGTTGGCGTCGGCAGCAACAGCGGGGTGTACTACCGACCCGGCCAGTACGAGTACCAGATCCTGGACAACAAGAAACACGTCGATGGGCGGAACCCCAGGACCAGTGCCGCATCGCTGTACTTCTGCGTCGCCCCGTCACGCGACGCGACGGCGAAGGTGGGGACCTGGAACACGGGACGGGTCGTGGCCAAGGGAACCGTGATCCAGCATTGGCTCAATGGGAAGAAGGTGATCGATTTCGACTACGCCGATCCGCGGTGGAAGGAGCACGTCGAGTTGTTACGGCTCCGGGGTGGCAGGCTGGCCGCACGAGGTGCCCGGTTGAACCTGCAGGACCATGGAGATCCTGTCTGGTACCGTTCGATTCGCATGCGGACGATTCCCCGGGACGAGAAACTGGTCAGCGAGAACATCCGTCCGCAGAAGATCACTCCGGAAGTCCGGGCGGCGGAGCAGAAGAAGCTGAAGGGAATCCTCGACAGGCGGAAGGCGGCAGCCCGTAAAAAGAAGAAGAAGTAGTCGGCCGAGGAGATTTCATCGCTGTGGAATCGCAGGAAAACCGTTCTCCGGAGCCTGAAATCGCCGAGAACTGTTGATAGGGCCCTGCGATTCGTAGTAGAACGGGGACTCGAGGTGCCGTGCCGGTGGCGTGGCACCACCAAAAATCACACGGGAGAGTCTGGATGTTTTCGATCAAATCAGACAAGCAGGGACAGCGGTTCTGTGACGGGTTGACGCGTCGTGACGCGTTGCAGATCGGAGCGATGGGCGTGGGCGGCCTGACCCTGGCCGACCTGTTGCGTTCGGAGGCCCGGGCCGACACCGGATCCAGTCACAAGGCCCTGATCAACATCCACCTCGCCGGTGGCCCGTCGCACCAGGACATGTTTGACCTGAAGCCCGAGGCGCCTCGGGAATTCCGCGGCGAGTTCGAGCCGGTTGCGACCAACGTGCCGGGGATCGACATCTGCGAGCACATGCCGATGTTGGCCCAGGCGGCCGACAAGTACGCGATCATCCGATCGTTGACCGGTTCGATCGCCGACCACAGTGACTACCCGACCCAGACAGGCTTCCCGCGAGGCAGCCTGCAGAGCATGGGCGGACGACCGTCGATCGGCAGCATGGCAGCCCGGCTGCATGGCAGCACCGGTGGTGCCCCGCCGTTTGTCGGTTACAACGGTTCCTACACCGGTTACCTGAGTTCGGTCCACAAGCCTTACAAGCCCCAGGGCGGCGAACTGAAACTCAACAACACTCTGACCGCCAGCCGGTTGCATTCCCGCACGGACCTGCTGGTCGGCCTGGATCGCCTGCGTCGGGACGTGGACCACACCGGCCACATGCTGGCCCTGGACGCCTACACTCGCCAGGCCGTCGACATCGTGACGTCGGGACGGGTCGCCGACGCGTTGGACATGAACACCGAGGATCCCCGGGTCCGCGATCGTTATGGCAGCCAGGGAAACATGTTCCTGACCGCCCGTCGGCTGATCGAAGCGGGTGTCCGCGTCGTCGGTTTCAACTGGGGCAGCTGGGACACTCACAGCAACAACTTCAACCACCTCCGCGGCCAATTGCCGAACCTGGACCGTTCGCTGCACGCCCTGCTCGAAGACCTGCACGCTCGCGGGATGGACAAGGACGTGACGGTGGTGGTCTGGGGCGAGTTCGGTCGCACGCCGCGGGTCAACAAGAACAAGGGTGGCCGGGATCACTGGTACGAGGTGGCGATGTGCTTCCTGGCCGGTGGTGGCATGAAGACCGGACAGGTCGTCGGCAAATCGAGCCGGAACGCCGAGCGGGCCGTCGAGCGGCCGGTGCACCTGCTGGAGGTGTTTGCGACGATGTACCACAACCTGGGAATCGACGTGCGGACCACGACGATCGAAGACCCGGCCGGGCGTCCGCATTACCTGACCGATGGCCGGTTGCCGATCCACGAACTGATCTGAACGGGCCGAAAAATCACGACGGGGTCGGTTTCGCCAGCGGCGGGGCCGACCCCGTTTTGTTCAAGACAGGCCGTTGTGCCGCAGCAGCGGCTCGGGACTCGGTTCGCGGCCGCGGAAGTCACGGAAGACGTCCATCGGGTGTCGCCCGCCCCCGCATGCCAGCACGGTGTCTCGGAAACGACGTCCCGTTTCGGTGACCGCCTGCTCGTCGTCCAGGCCGGCGTCTTCGAAAGCACTGAAGGCGTCGGCACTGAGGACCTCGGCCCACTTGTAACTGTAGTACCCGGCCGCGTAGCCACCGGCGAAGATGTGCTGGAAGCCGCACAGGAACCGGTCCTCGGGAAGAGGTTGCAACGGGGAGGTCCGCTCGGCGATGCGCTGCTGGATTTCGAGCACGGTGTCTTCTCCCGAGGGGTCGAACTGGTGATGCAGGTGCATGTCGAGCATGCCGAAATTCAACTGCCTGAGCATCATCGACCCGGCGCGGTAGGTCCGCGCGCGGCAGATCTTCTCGAACAGGTCCTCGGGCAGCACGTCGCCGGTCTCGTAGTGCCTGGCGATGCCCAGCAGGGTCGGCCGATGGTAACACCAGTTTTCCATGAACTGGCTCGGCAATTCGACGGCATCCCACTCGACGCCGTTGATCCCCGATGCGTCCGCGTGTTCGACGGTGGTCATCATGTGCTGCAGCCCGTGGCCGAATTCGTGGAACAGCGTCTCGACCTCCCGGAATGTCATCAGGGACGGTCGCTCGCCGACCGGCGGTGTGGAGTTGCAGATCAGGTGCGCGACGGGCAGCTGCAGATGGCCGTCAATCCGGCAGCGAACCAGGCATTCGTTCATCCAGGCGCCCCCCCGCTTGGTTTCCGGGCGGGAATAGGGATCCAGGTAGAAGCCGGCCCGTTCGGTTCCTTGGTCATCACGCACGATGAAGTAGCGGACATCCTCGTTCCAGATCGGAGCCTGGCCATCGGCGGCCTCGACCGTGATTCCGAACAGTCTCTGGCAGAGGGAGAAGAGTCCGTCGAGGACACGATCGAGTGAGAAGTACGGGCGGAGATCCTCGTCGGTGAAGTCGAAGCGATGTTCCCGCAGTCGCTCGGCCCAGAACGCCGCATCCCACTGAGCCAGGAGGTCTTCCTGTCCCGATTCGGTCGCCAGCTGCCGCAGGTCTTCCAGATCGCGGTTTCCGGCTTCCCACGACGCGTCCCGCAGGGTCTCGAACATCTGCTCGACCGCTTCGACTCCCGCGGCCATCTTCGACGTCAGGCTGACCTCGGCGTAGCTGGCAAAACCCAGCAGCTCGGCTCGTTCGCGACGCAACGAGAGGATCTCGTCGATCAACGGGGTGTTGTCGGTCTCACCATCGGAGGCTCGCGTGATATAGGCGCGGAACAGCGTTTCCCGCAGATCGCGTTTTCGGCAGTGTTGCAGGAAAGGCATGGCGATCGGCGCATCGAGCGTGAATCTCCAGGGGCCCTGTTCAGGTGTTGCCGGAGATGTTTCGGATGACTCGATCTGTTCAGAACGGCTGTCGTTGTAGGACTGCGATGCCAGTTGCAGCAGAGTTTCCGGAAGCCCGTCGACCTCGGCCTCGTCCGACAGGATCAGGTCCCACGCCTTGGTGGCATCGAGTACGTGGTTGGAGAAACTGGTCGAGAGTTGTGACAGCCGGGAAGCGATCTCGTTGAATCGTTCCTGTTGCTGTTCGTCCAGGCCAATCCCGGCCAGTTCCGCGTCACGGATCCGTTCGTGGATGATCCGCTGCTGCGGTTCGGTGAAGTCGTCCCAGGCCGGTGTGTCTCGGAGATGCTTGAGAGCCACGAAGACGGGGCCACTCTGTCGGATTCTCAGTCCCATGGCCACCACATCGGGAAGCACAGCATCATGCGCCTCGCGGAGCTCTTCGGAGTTGGCGACACCCATCAGGTGTGTGACCGGGGACCAGCTGCGTTCCCAGTGGCGGCCCAGTGTCTCGAGGGCCTCGATCGTGTTGGTCCACGTGGCCCGGGCCGGATCCGACAGGTCCGACTCGATCCGGTCGATTCCCGCAGCCGTCGATTCGAGAACCTCGCGGACAGCCGGTTCCACGTGCTCTGGGCCAATCCGGTCAAACGGGGGAAGCCCCGCGGTCGTCAGCAAGGGGTTCTCGGCGGGTGAGGCATTCGACATGACCGACGCTCTCCGGTTGGCTGTGACAGATCGAGAGATCATCGTGGCGATCGCGGCGGGGGGGTTCAACCCGGGACGGGGCCGGTGGCGCTTGACTGGCCGGTTGGTTTTGCCAAAGTGAAGATCGGTTCGCCGGCGTTCTTCCGGTCGAGTGTCCTCAATCAACCCAACGGATTTCCTGCCATGATCCATCCTCACCGCCCTGTCCTGTTGCCTGCCGCCGTCATCTCCCTGCTGGCCGTGTTGACGACGGGCCTCACCGCTGGTGAGAAGCCCCCCGCACGCCATGTGATGACGATGACCGACATCGATCGGCAGGTGCAGGAACTCTCGAACTGGAGTCGCTGGGGCGCGGACGACGAACTGGGGGCGTTGAACCTGATCACACCCAGGATGCGGCGGCGGGCAGCCCGGCTGGTCAAGCGCGGGGTGACGGTGTCGTTGGCGAGAGTGGCCGAGGAGATCAAGGCGGTCGACAACCCCAATCCGTTCGAGCAGAAGATGCTCAAGATCGGCCGCGAACCGGGCGTGCCGTGGGCGGTCGACAACTACAGCGTCAATTACCACGGCTACGCACACACTCACATCGACTCACTTTGTCACCTCTTTTTTCGGGGCCGTCTCTACAACGGGTTCACTCATGAGGACGTGACCGAGAAAGGGGCGCGACGGCTGAGCATCCACAACCTCCGCAACGGGATATTTGCCCGTGGTATCCTCGTGGACGTGCCCCGGTTGCGGGGCAAGAAGTGGCTGGAGCCCGGCGAGGCGGTGTATCCCGAGGACCTGGATGCCTGGGAGGATGAGGCCGATGTGAAGATCGGTCGTGGTGACATCGTGTTCTTCCGCACGGGCCGTTGGGCACGCCGCGATGCCAAGGGACCCTGGGATGTGCAGGCGGTCGGGATGCCCGGTCTGCACGCCTCGTGCTGTGCGTGGTTGAAAAAGCGGGACGTGGCGATGGTCGGCAGTGATGCGGCGATGGACGTGATGCCGTCACAGATCGAGGGGATCACTCACCCGGTGCATCTGTTGTTGCTGCATGCGATGGGGTGTCACATCTTCGACAACTGTGATCTCGAAGACCTGGGCAACGCGTGTGCGAAATACAGGCAGTGGGAGTTCCTGCTGACGGCGTCACCGATTCCCGTGCAGGGTGGGACCGGGTCGCCGTTGAATCCGATCGCGGGGTTCTAGGCCTGGCGATTCCGCTTGCGGGCGTTTTCGGTCAGGTGGGTTTTCCTGAGCCGGATCGCTGCCGGAGTCACCTCGACGTACTCGTCGCCCTCGATGTACTCGAGCGCCATTTCGAGTGTCATTTTGCGGGGCGGCTTCAGCAGGATGTTGTCGTCGGAGCCGGCCGCGCGGACGTTGGTCAGCTTCTTTTCCTTGGTCGGGTTGACGACCATGTCGTTGTCACGCGAATTTTCCCCGACGATCATCCCCTCGTAGACCACGTCGCCGGGAGCCACAAACAGTTCCGAACGTTCCTGCAGTTTCCAGATCGCGTAGGCGACGGCATGGCCGTCGGACTGGGAGACCAGGACCCCGTTCCGGCGTCGGGGCACGTCGCCGTCACACGTCTTGTAGGCCTCGAAGCGGTGGTGCATGATCGCCTCGCCGTGGGTGGCGTTGAGTAGACGTGTCCGGAGTCCGATCAGGCCACGGGCGGGGATCGAAAATTCGATGTGGGTCTGTCCGGCCGGCCCGGCGTTCATTTCGAGGACCTGGCCACGGCGGGTGCCGGCCAGTTCCAACACCGGCCCGACCGCCTCCGGTGGCACGTCCACCTCGAGTCGCTCGAACGGTTCGAGCCAGTGCCCGTCGACCTGGCGGCGGATCACTTCGGGCTTGCCGACAGACAGTTCGTAGCCCTCGCGACGCATCTGTTCAATCAGGATCGCCAAGTGGAGGATGCCGCGACCCGAAACGGTGAAGGTGTCGGTGTCGTCGGCCTCCCGAACACGCAGGGCCACGTTGGACTTCACTTCGCGATTCAACCTTGCCCGCAGGTGTCGGCTGGTGACAAACTGCCCGTCCTGTCCGGCCAGCGGCGACGTGTTGGGGGCGAAGACCATCGAGAGAGTCGGTTCGTCGATGGCCAGCCGTGGAAGCGGGTCGGGGTGTTCGGGATCGGCCAGCGTGTCGCCGATGGCCGGTTCGTCGAGCCCGAGCACGGCGACGATGTCGCCGGAGCGGGCCGTGGAGACCGGTCGGCGGCCGAGCTTGTCGAACAGTTCGACGCTGGTAACGGTCCCCGACGCCGCCTCTCCGTGCTCCTTGAGCACGGTCACGTCCTGGCCTTTGTTGAGGATGCCGGCCGTGATGCGGCCGACGACGATCGATCCGACGAATTCGGACCACTCGATTGAGGTTGCCCGGAGCTGCAGCGGGCGGTCCGAGAAGTCCTCGGGTGGCGGCACCTTGTTGTGGATCAATTCAAGCAACGGTTGCATCGTACCACTGCGGTCGTCGGAGTCGTGGGTCGCGTAACCGTCGCGGGCACTGGTGAAGATGTAGGGGAAATCGAGCGTGTCATCGTCGGCACCAAGGTCGGCCATCAGGTCGAACGTCTCCGAGAGCACTTCGTGGGGACGCGAGTCGGGACGGTCGATCTTGTTGATCACCACCAGGGGCCGCAATTTTTGTTCCAGTGCCTTGTTCAGTACGAAGCGGGTCTGCGGCCGGGGGCCCTCGAAGGCGTCGACCAGCAGCAGGGCCCCGTCAGCCATCTGCAGGACCCGCTCGACCTCTCCCCCGAAATCCGCATGGCCGGGCGTGTCGATGATGTTGATCGAGACATCCCGGTAAGCCAGGGCGATGTTCTTGGAGAGAATCGTGATGCCACGTTCTCGCTCGAGATCACTCGAATCCAGGATCAGGTCGCCGGAAAGTTGGCTTGCGCGATACTGGCCACTTTGCCGCAGCAGGCAGTCGACCAGGCTGGTCTTGCCGTGATCGACATGGGCAATGATCGCGATGTTGCGGAGATCAGTTCGATGCATGAAGTCAGCGCCGACCGGTGCCGGATGAAACGGGAAGAGGGGGATTATGGAGAGCGACCCGCAGTTGGGCAACAGCGGTTGTCGGATGGTTTGGCAACGAGTCAAACGGAACTCGACAGACAATCACTTGTATTCAGAATGAACCGAACAATGCAGAAAACCGGAGTCTTCGGTTTAACCCGCTGGACCGGCGGAACCGATATCTGTCAATACCGTACGACATGTCCTGTCGTTCTGGGACCGACCCGTTAGGCGGAAGTCGATCCGCAAAACAGTGACAGAAACAGTCGGCGGTGAACGGCCAGGCGATTGGAACCTTTGGCCGTTCGTCTAGACAGAAGATGGCACCAGAATATCTCGGAGGGGGAGGCCGATGAAGACGGCCGGATTTCAATACGTAAACGTCCTTGGTATCTCGTTGCTGGTCACAGCCTTGGCGTGGACCAGCATCCTGGCCGCTCGCGACACCGAGGCATCGGTGACACGGATGATGAACTCCGCTCGCCTGTTCGAGCGGCAGGGCCGCCAGTTGAAGGCCGCCGAGATGTATCGACGGGTACTGCACTCGGCTCCTGGCAACGAGTACGCGGCCAAACGACTGGACGCGCTCCGGAAAATGTCCACGCAACTCATGGAGATCTCGGGGGTCAGCGAGAATTCTGAGCCAGCGGTGCAATTAGTCACCGCTGTCCAGGAAGACCCGAAGGCTGAACCGAAACCGGTGGTGAACGTCCGTCGTCGGCAGGCCAGAAGTTCAAAGCAGATCATCAAGTCGACTCAATCGGCTTTGAACAAGATTCGCGACAAGCTCGTTGGTCGGCCGAAACCGGTCACCCTCGAACCGGTCGTAGAAGAGGGGGTAATCCCGGCCTCGTACGCCGCTCCCAAGGACGACCCGAAAACTGAACCGAATCCGGTGGTGAACGTCCGTCGTCGGCAGGCCAGAAGTCCAAAGCAGATCATCAAGTCGACTCAATCGGCTTTGAACAGGATTCGCGACAAGCTCGTTGGTCGGCCGAAACCGGTCGTGGAAGAGGGGACAATCCCGGCCCTGGACCGGTCACCGCTGTGGGAACGACTCGACCCGACATTGGGGGGATTGGCCGACATTGTGGTGATGAGCCCGGCCGAGAAGATCGCGAAAAGAAATCATTCCCTGGTGCCCAGGCCTGACGACGCGGATGCAGTGACATTGTTGGTCGATGCTGTGACCTACACGCCGGATGCCGAGTCGGCCCTTGCGGCCTACATGCTGGGGACCCGCACCACAGGCCAGGACATGGTGATGGCCAGTCTGGACGAGCAGTTGGCCGCTCGTAGGGGATTTGCACAGGTGCACATCGCCGAGGCACTACTCCGCCTTGACGGCAACCATGCCGCGGCAACCGACGCGTTGATCGAGTTGGTGTCCTCCTCGGAGAAGGAGGTCCGGATGATGGCGGCGCTCGCCATGCAGTCGGCCGTCGCCACGCAGAGAGATCGGTGCATTCAGGTCCTGATCCTGTTGTTGAGCGACGGGGACTGCGATCTGCGGGCAGCCGGAGCCCTGGCGCTGGGTGGTTACGGGATGTCGGCCAAGGCGGCCGTACCGGCGTTGATGCAGTTGGTTCGCGACGAGAATACCGATACCGCCCGCGCGGCCGGAGTGGCGCTGCGGTGCGTGTTTCCGGAACCGGTCGCACCGATCAGCAGTACGTCGATCAGGCGGACCGTGGCACACGGGTCCTGACGCGGCACTGGACCTCGGATGATGTCCGGGGACAAACAAATCGGAAGGATCAAGACCAATGGTGAAGACGACCACGTTGAAGATCCTGTTGACGTTGGCGATGTTGGCCGGTTGCAGCACCGAATTCCGAGACGGGATCGATGACACGGCGGTCTCGATACAAAGTCGCGCCCGAGCGTTGCAAGCATGGACAGACTCACGGGATCTGTTCGACGGGATTCCGCATACCGAGGATTTCGGTAATGGGTTCCGGGACGGCCACCACGATATCGCCATGGGGGGGGCAGGATCGTGGCCGGCGCTGCCGCCTCGCGAGTACCGCGGATTGGGAGGCCGTGCCGACGAGGATCGATCACGGTTGGCGGCCTACATGGATGGGCACGAACACGGGGTCTTGGCGATCACGGCGCAGAGTCGCCTGCGTGCGAAAATGTCCTGGGACGAATCACGTGACATGTACGATGGCATTCCCCATCTCTCAGACTTCAGACGGGGATACCTCGATGGTTTCTTCTCCACCTCAATGGGGCGTAAAGAAACTCGACTGGTGACATTGCCGGCCGAGTACAGCGAACGCAGGTTCGAGACCGATCTGGGACTGGCCCGCGTGCGGACCTACCGCGACGGTCACCAGCACGGAAAAATGACGGCCCAAGCCGAAATGACAGTCGAACAGGCGGCATCGGCCGAAACACGCGAGTAGCACGACCGTAGCGGCCGGATTGATCAGGCGAAAAAGAAGTGCATCCACACGGCCGTGGCACAAAGTAGCGCCGCCCAACTGCGGTCTCGCGCCCACCACGGACGGTCGCCCGCTGGTGCTGGTGCTTCCACCCCGGTGCCGGACTCGCCCAGCGGAAACTTGTTCCGACGTGTTGAGTTGATTCGGAACGCAGCCAGGGTGATCGCTGCTGCGATGAACGAGGCGACCGAGGGGCGGACCCATCCCGCCCACATTGTCCCGGCGAGGACGGCCAAAAGGCCTATCGCCAGGAGAATCAGTTGAGCGAGCCGTTTCAGGTCGTCGGGGTGGTGTCCGCCGAGATCGGACCACGTCAATCTCGCCTGTTCCGCTTCGACGGACGTTGAGAGACTGACCAGGACATGGACGATCAGGCAGCAGAGGATCACCGCGACGACACGATGGAAGAAGTTCAGACTCGGTCCAAGCGTGAGATTGACCGCATTGAGTTCTTCACGGTGATTCTCGACACGACGGGTGATCTCGTCGGAGTTGAGTGCCTGCCAATCCTGTGGCAGGTCACTGATCCTGGTGGCATCCAGTGTCTTCTGTTCGGTGATGACCTGGTAAACGGCCGGTGGCATTCCGACCGTGCGGTCGTACGCCTCTTGGAAAGCCCAGGAGAAAAGCACACCGGCGATGATGGTCACCAAAGCTCCACTTGCGGTGCCGCGGCGCCAGAACATGCCGACCAGGAAAGCCACCAGCAGGCCGGGAGTCAGGTAGGTTGTGTAGTTGACAATTTGGAGAAAGAAGTTGTCCTTGCTGTTGGGGTCGATTACGGCGAACGTCAGGCCGGTGGCGATGAGGACGAAAACGATGATCGAGATTCTGCCGACACGAACCAGTTGGCGATCGTCCGCGTCGGGACGAATGTACTTCTGGTAGACGTCGATGGTGAAAATGGTGGCTGCCGAGTTCATCATCGAGTCGATCGACGAGAGGATGGCACCGATCAGGCCGGCCGCCACGATACCGATCAATCCGTAACCGGCCGGGACGACCAGCCGAACCAGCTCGGAGAATGCCGCATCGGGGTCGACGTCGTGGTCAACGCGTTGCCGGATCAGGAAGAAACCGGCGATACCCGCGGCGATGCAGAAGAAGGGGATCAGGAGCTTCAGGAACCCCGCGGCGATGATCCCCAACCGCGCTTCGCCATCCGACCGGGCGGCCAGGGCGCGTTGTACGATAAACTGGTTCGTGCCCCAGTAGAAACAGTGCATAAAGATGAGCCCGCTCAGCACTCCCGACCAGGGCAACTGTGAGTGGTTGCTGGGCAGGTACAGCCGCATCTTCTGTTCGGATTCCAGATGGTCGAGCCGGATCATCTCTCGCCATCCGGCCGCCACTCCGTCACCATCGCCAAGTTCGCCGAAGATCAACAACGCCAGGAGGATACCACCCCCCAGCAGCAACAGCGATTGGATGGCATCGGTCAAAACCACCGCTCTCAGGCCACCCAGAACCGTGTACACCGTCGAGATGACCGCCAGGATGATCACGAAGGCGGCGTACCATTTCATGTCGACCTTCACCACCGGATGGGCTTTGAGGTCGTTTTCAGCGATCGTTCCGGCTTCGATCTCCCGGCGATTTCCGACCGTTTCCTCGGCGACCTGGTGGTTGTCGATTGCCGCACCGCCGACCATTACACAGGCCGAACGTGCACCGATGTACAGTCCCGGCACCATCTGCACTCCGGCCATGATCAGCACCATGATCACGGCGTAGGAGAGTCGACTGCGGTCGTCATAACGGCGCCCCAGATACTCCGAGAGCGTGTAGATCTTCAGGCGTCGGTAGACGGGCAGGAAGCCGTAGCAGAGCAGCAACAGGCCGAAGATGGCGCCCAGTTCGAAGTGACTCTGAGCGAATCCGATCGAGAAGCCGAGGCCGAGCATGCCGACAAGGTGGTTGGCGCTGACGTTGGAACCGTAGATTGATCCCGCCACACCCCACCAGCGGATGTGTCGTCCTGCCAGGAAATACTGTTCGGACGACTCGGTTTCTCCACGTCCTGCCAACAACCCGACGGCCATCACGGCCACCAGCGCGATCAGGAAGACCGCGAAATCGACCGCGTGAAACAGATCACCCATTGACGACTCATGACGCGAGTGGCGGTGGTTTTAACAGGAGCTTGCTCACCTTAGCAGAGTGCGTGGTCGAGATCATCCGAGGAGAATTGTGGTTGACATCGGGTTTTACTTCGATCAGGTTGGGGGCTGGGTATGGGTGTGGATCTTGAGGAAGCGTGGTTTGTCGATGTCGTGGCGGTTCGTGGCGAGCGGTCATCGGCTGCTCTTTACACGTCTTCTCGTTTTCGACACGAAGCCTGACGGTCTCGTGCCCAAACTGCGTAGTGGTGGATACGCGGGTGTGGCATTCAGCAATTGTGGTTCTTTCTCGCGACCACCATACATGCGGACGGCGAAAGTCGGATGAACGAAACAGTGACGGTTTTCGTGGTCGAACACGTCGACGATGTGGTCGTCGTAGAGCCTCTGGGTGACGAGTCGGCGTTCCGCTATTCGGACATACACAACCAGGCCAACCGGGTGATGCGGAAACTGGACGACACGTCAGTACATGGCGTTGTTGTCGATCTACGCAGTGTTCCCATGCTCGGCTGGGTGATGACCAGCGCCATCGTGCGGTTGGTGCGAAACCTGGATTATCGCGGTGGGTTGGCCGTCTACTGCTCGGCGTCGAAAGCAAACATCCAGCAGTTCTCGTCGATGAAACTCGGCGACCCATGGACGCACCACGATTCTCGAGACGAGGGGGTGGCGGTTATCCGAGACCTGATCGTCAACGAGTCGCCGGTGGCCGAAGAGGGGTCGTAGAGGATGCTCGGTGAACTGGTGCCCGTGGGCGGGGGCGATCCCATTCCGCTGCTACGAGAACGGTTGCTGGTCGGCCGCCGAAGCCGGTGTGATATTCGCCTGGATTTTCCGAACGTCTCGTCACAGCATTGCGAACTCGACATGGAATCCGGTTACTGGCAGGTTCGAGACCTTCGCAGTACCAACGGTGTGAAGGTCAACGGCCAGCGTGTCGAGGTGCAGGTGCTGATGCCCGGTGACATGCTGACCATCGGCAAGCACGATTTCGAAGTGGTCTATCAACCGACGTCCGATGGCCCGCCGCCGTCGTTGAGCGAAGACGATCCGTTTTCGAGATCATTGCTTGAACAGGCCGGACTGGAGGGGCAGCGGAAGGCACGGCGGCGCTCCGACCGCCTCAAGAGTAAGCTTCCGCCGGCTGTTGCAGCTCCCCGAGCGACCGACGAACTGGATGGCGACAGCGCCGAGGACACGCAGATCCACGACTGGCTGACCGACGACGACGTCGCCGCCGACTGACTCGGTCTGCCGCGGCCGGTGCGGAGATCCTCAGGCGGCCTTCTTTCGAGCCACTGCTTCGAGGATCCCCGTGTAACCGAGTCGACGGGCAACGTGGCGAGCCGAACTGAGAGCAGCCGCTCGGCTGCGGAACTGCGGGCTGCCATCACGCCGTTTGATGATTCTCGCCCGTTCGACTCCGGGCAATGCAATCGTGGCCGTGTAGTACAGGACCTTGTCACGCCGCATGGTGCCGATTGTGACGGGAAGCTCGTTCGCGGTGGTTTCTGTCGTCATTGCAACTTGTGGTTCTGGTGCGACGACCTGTGCCTGGGTGGCGGGCTGCGATTCGCGAGGTCGTCTGGTGAGCCAGGCGAGAACGCGCTGCGGACTGGGCATTTCCTGGGTCAACAGGCCGAGCAGGAACAGCGCGAGAACGATCGGGCCGAACATCATCAGGATCAGGTGCCGATCGGAAATCGGTCCGGGTGCGGCCGTGGGCATCCCGGTCGTTGTCATGACATCGGAGTCGCCAATGTTCTGCGTCGCGAGAGAATCCGACTGCCCGATGTTCGGCAACGTGATCGAAACGGCCTGGCGGTCGGCCGTCAACTTGACCGGCTGGTCGATTTCGCTAGCCGGCGGGCTGTCCCCGACCGGCGAATCGACGTCCGGTATCAGCGGGTCGGCGTCCTGGTTGTTCCGTGCCGGTTGTTGAGGCGGCGACTGGCTGGTGAGGGTTGTGACGGCGGGGACCAACCCGTCGTCGCGATCGGCTGGAGTGCCGCCAAGGGAGTCCGCGTTCGACTGGCCGTCTTCGATGGTCGGCCTCAAGATTGCGTCACGGCTGTTGTGCTCGTCGAGTGTGGTGGAGTCGTCGGTCGAGAGCGGGGCACGTGGACGCCGGGGGACTGCGATGGCCTTGGTGGTTGGCGGACGGTCTGGACTGGGGCCGGGCAGTGCGGGGTTCGTGACAACGGGACCGGGAGGCGTGTCCGGGAGGTTTGGTTTCAGCGCTGGAACCAGCGTGCGAATCGTATCGCCGCTGATGGCGCGACTGGGTGAACTGGAATCCGGAATCTCCGCGTCGTTTGTGTAAGATCTGCCGGAGCTTTTTGGTCCGGTGGCTCTCGGAGCAACATTTGGCGGATCGGGGATGGTCCGCGGCCCATTCTTCGCCGGCGGCAGGCTGGCTGCTGTTGAGTCGGTTTCGCAGGCTGGTTGACGGCCGGTCTGCTCGTTGGTCTGACCGGCTTCGTGACGCGTGATGAAGGCCATCAGGGCCTCGTCGCGGTCCGAGAGGGTCAGCTTGTGAGTGCGGGCCACTTTCTTGGCGATCTGGTAACACCGCAGAGCTTCTTCGGTGCGGCTCTCCTGCCAGGCCGCCTCGGCCTGGGCAAGCAGCCGGTTGAACGCGGTTCGTCCGGCGGATCTGTCGGGCTCGGTCGGCGGAGCAGCACCTCCGGTGGCCAACAGCAGCAGCAGGATTGCCAAGAAACGGGAAGCCACAGCCAAGGTCTCCTCGCGTGCCATCGTTCGTGCCGGGGAGAACAGGTCGGCGACGCACCACCCTTCATGGCGAATTGCAACGGCACCGCACAATCGTCGCAGCCAACTCCACCGGAGTTATCGACAGATTCGGGCCGTGGCCATCAGGCGATTCATCGAGAAAAATCTCCGAATCGGGCCGCGGGGGTGGTCCGCTACGGCTTGAGCTTCAACTGGGTGGCGATGGTCAGGTCGAGCGATCCGTCCAGTGACATGCCATTGACTTCCATCGTCAACGTGCCCTTCATCTGGGTGGTGTCGGATTCGGAGACAATGACGCCGTTCTTGAGGTCGATCAGGATCTCGCCGGTTCCCTTTGCGATCTTGAGCTTGCTGGCAGTGATCTTCGTCGGGCTGCCTTCAGGAGGATCCTGGGTGAGAGTGGCTGCAAGCGACTTGGTCGTGATCCGGTGCAGGATGTTTCCTTTTCCCTGCTTGACGGTCCCGGCGTAGGTGTATTGCCGCTTGACGCCGATCTTCTGTCCTGCTTCGAGGTGCATCACGGTGGTGTGTTGCCACTTGTCACCAACTGCTACCGCCTTGGCAGGGATCCGCTGGTCCCGGTTCTTCCAACTTGCCAGAATGATGTCGGCACCAATTTGGCTCTCGACGCTCTTGCGGAGATCCGGGTCGAGATCCTTGAGAACCTCGTTGATCCCTTCAACCTTGACCACCTGGTCGGAATTGTCGTAGACGAGAGTGACCTGGGCCTTGGAGATGATTCGGAGCAGTTCGAGAATCGGCTCGAGTTGCGGGAGCGGGGCCTTCTTGTCGGGATTGCTGGAATCGAAGGAGACCTTGACTCCCGGGATCGTGATTTCCTGCTGCAGTTTCTTGTTTGTTTCAACCAGTCGCAACGTCCCGTCAGCCTCACGCTCACCAATTGTATTTTCGGAGATGACGAACTGTGTCGAACTGGTTTCGATGTCCATGCCAGCGAGAGTGAGGATCTGCTTGCTGGTCGATTGGGCATGGTAGACCCGTTTTGTTTTCGGCTGAAGTTTCGGCTTCAGGACGACCTGGGCCCGGGCGGTCGGGGTGAACAACACGGTGGCCAGGACCAACACCAGGACCGATCGGGGGTGGAAGCGAGGCAGGTGGTTCATCAGCGGTCCCTTTGGAGTGGCGTGTTGGTACGATCGGGCGTTGGCTCGTGTCATCGACAATGCTCCGGCCGTCATTCGCTAGATTGTTGCAGATCTTGCCCCCAAAAAAAGGAAACTTGATTCGGCCGGTTGATTCGGGTGCTGGGTGAGAGTGTTCGTTGTTTTCGTCGAGCGGAAGGAGCTTGGGATGCGGCTTGCGACGGTTGGAATGAAGGCGGTCATCGCCGTGGCGGTGGCACTGGTGTGGGGGGGGGGAGTGGTTTCGGCCGCGGTGCCTCACGTGGTGTTTCTGATCGGTGAGCGTGAGTACAAGACCCATGAGACTCTGCCGGAGTTTGCCCGTGACGAGTTGATCGGCAAGCTGAAATTCCGTTGCACGTTCGTGCACGCTGACCGGAAGGACGGCAACCGGTTCCCGGGAATCGAGGCGATTGAAACGGCTGACCTGGTGGTGCTGAGCGTCCGCAGACGGGCGTTGCCCGAGGCGGACCTGGCGAGGGTTCGGAAGTACCTGGCGGCCGGGCGTCCGCTGGTCGGAGTTCGCACGGCCAGTCACGCCTTTCACACCAAGGGCAAGCACCCGAAAGGGCACGCCGAATGGCAGGAATTCGATCCCGAAGTCCTGGGCGGCCACTACGTGGGACACCATGGGAACAAGCTGGTGACGACCGTTGAAGTTCTGTCGGCGGCCAAGGGGCACCCGATCCTTGCCGGAGTGTCGATCAAGCCGTTCGATGTCGGTGGATCGTTGTACAGGGTCAACCCGTTGAAGAAGTCGTGTGTCCCCCTGGTCAGTGGCCGGGTGAAGGGTGCACCGGTCGAGCCGGTGGCCTGGACGCACACGTATCGCGGTGGCCGGATCTTCTACACGTCCCTTGGGCATCCCAAGGACTTCCAGTTGTCGGCCTTCCGCCGGTTGCTGAAAAACGCGATCCTGTGGTCTCTGAAGAAGGACACCGGCGGGGGCGAGTGAAACTGAACCGGGGGAGTGCAATGGGTCAGTGCCTGGTGTGTCGAGAATGGTTGCTGTTGGTGACAGTGGCGCTGGCGATTCTGACGTCGGTGTCAGCCGCCGACAAAAAGTCGGCTCGTGACAAGGCTGCTCAATCCAAGGCGGCCCCGCGAGTCTTCTCGGGGCCGCAGGTCGGAGAGACGCTGCCGAAATTCTCCGTGCAGAGGATGTTCGGCGAGGACCCGAAGGAGGTTCTCGATCCGGTCGCCGCCGCTGGCGGCAAACCGGTGGTGTTGATCTTCGTCCACAAGATCACCCGGCCCGGGATTGCTGCGATCCGCGTCGTGTGCAAGTTTCTCGAACAGAAGAAGAAATCGGGTCTCGGTGCGGCGGTGGTGTTCCTGACCGAAGATCCTCCGTCGACGGAGGCCTGGATGCGTCGAGCACGCCGGGCCCTGCCCGCGGCGGTGCCGTTGGGGATTTCCAGGGACGGAATCGAGGGTCCCGGTGCCTACGGCCTCAACCGCAAGGTCGAGTTGACCGTGCTGGTCGGGAACAAGGGGAAGGTGACCGCGAACTTCGCCCTGGTGCAGCCGTCGATCCCGGTGGATGTGCCCGGGATTCTCAAGGCGGTGGTCTCCCAGGTCGGCGGCAAGGTGCCGACGCTGGCATCGCTGGGCGTGGCCCCCCGGCGTCCGGCTCGGGGCGGGTTGCCGCCGCGGGTGGCGGGGCAACTGCGGCAACTGATTCAGAAGACCGCCAAGCCGGTCGATGTCGACAAGGTGGCCAAGCAGCTCGAGTCGCTCTTCGCCAAGCGACCAGCGGTGGCCAGGCAGGTGGGTCAGGTCGGTCGTCGGATCATCACCGCGGGGAAACTCGAAACGTACGGCACTCCGCCGGCACGGGTCTACCTGAAGAAATGGGCCGACAAATACGCTCCGGCGCGACCCGGAAAGACCGCACCGAAGAAGAAGCCCACCGGCGGTTCGTCCTGACCGGTTGAGTCGCCGGTCTAAAACGACTCGTAGGTCTTGGGGAACCTGACCAGCAGCCAACGCTGTTCGTACTGCTGGCAATGAGACCAACCCAGCTTCTTGTACAGGTCACGTCGTTTCTTGACGTACCAGAAGTTCGCCGGTGTGCCGGGGTAGTACTTCTGGAGCCACTTCAGGGCGACCGCCGGACGTCCTCGACGCCGTTCATGACGGATGTGCAGCAGCACGTACTTCTTTTCGGTCGTGTCGACCCAGTTGCCCAGTGCTTTGAAGTTGCTCTTGAAGGCCTTGTCGTGAGCCGCCTTGTCGGCGATCGGGTGCTTGCCGATCACGTCGGGCAATTCCATGTAGGCCAGCCCGCGTCCCTTGCGGTAGAGCGCGTCGACGAGCACATCCTTGTTCTTGGAACGGCCGCCACGCCGGCCGAGCGTCTTGGCCAGCTTGTCGGTGTCGATGGTCGCGATCACAGCATCGGCGGCTGACACGACCTCGGGAAGCCGCTGCTTGCGGTGGTCGACGTGATCGAGCCGTTCCATGCGAATCAGCAGCACCGGCAGATGGTTGGGCGTCTCGGCCAGCAGCTTGGCTGCGAGTGCATCGAATTCCTTCCTGCGGGTTTCAAACGGGATCCGCGACAGGCGGTCGACCAGGAACCCGCGTTGTTCGGTCGCCAGGTTTCCGGCCGCCGGCTTCGCCGGCGACTTGGTTTTGGCGAGGGTGGCCGGCACGACCAGGGACAGGCCGAATCCGCCAGGCCGACGTCCCGCTCCATGACGTGACGCGTCGGCTCGACCGTAGTGCACCGTTCCCAACAACAGGTCACCGGGTGCGGCGGTCGGGGGCACTTGGCGACGGGCCGGGGCGACCAGAAAGATCGAACGGGCCGCTCCGGCAGACAGAGGGCCTGACGTCGACGATCGCAGTCCCAGTGACGCGCTGGTTCGATTGGCGGCGATTCGAATGCTGACCGGTTTGGACAACGGCCGATCAAGTGCCAATCGCAGCGACTTGTGGCGATTCAGCAACGCCTCGTCGGTATGTCGCAACTGCAGCCGCAGGCGGTACGAGCCGGGTGCAAGACGAAGGGGACCGGGAAAGGTGTCATCACAGCCGACACGCCTCTTGTTGCTGTCGAAGAGCATCCAGAGCTGTGTGCCGAAGGGCGAGTCGTAGAGGTGATTGTCGAGATCGGGGAATTGCGGCGACACGTTGCCGGCCCGCTTCTGCTGGAACTCGTAGTCGACGATCAGTCGATGGATGACACGGTCGCGCGTCAGGTGGTCTCGTTCGGTCGGGAGGGCTTCGAGCGAGGTGCCCGACGGGGGGATCAGGGTGCGGTGGATGGTCAACGTCGCCTGGGGAGCCAGATCCTCGGCGACCAGGTGGTTCTGCAACAGGACGCGACTGCCCCCCTGCCCCGCCGTCAGGGTCACCTGCCGCTGGTCCGGCACGATCCCGTGGAACCGAACGGACCAGTCGACCGATGACTCGCCCAGGCTCGACCAGTACTGGGCCAGGCACAGTTCAAGCATCCGGCCCGGGACGACCGGGATGCTGTGGACGCTTTCGGCTCCCGGTCGCAACGTCAGGTAACGTCGCGACTGGTCGTCCCGGAAACTCCGGCCAGGACGCAGTTGGACCGAGTGCAGTACGAACCTCCGGTTGGGGCCGGCCACGTCGGGCGTCGGCGTGCCTGGCGAGGATGACGGCGGAGTGCCTGTCGAGTCCGGGGGAGTCGATCGCAGGGTCAACGAGATGTCGGCCCAGGTGGCTCCGGCGGGGACATCGAGGAAGCGTCGGGCCAGGGTTCCGGGTTGGAAGGGGACGATCGATTGCCAGTTGACGCGGTCGGTGGTGGGGTGAGGCTTGATCACGGTGACCGGCACGCGGGCCAGCGGGCCCCGCTCGGGCTGGTCATTGTCACGGACCAGCACCTCGCCGCGGTGCGCCCCCGGTTCGAGTCCGCCGGGGTCGACCGTCACACGGAAACTGCCCCCACCGTGGGTCAGCAACAACTGGTCACCGCAGTCGATCCACTCGGCGGACGGTTCGAGTACCAGGTTGAGTTGGAATGCGACCCGGGCCGCGTTGTCATGGCCCTCGGGGAAACGTGGTGTCAACTGCACCAGTCTCGAAACGGGTCGGGTGGTTTCGTGAGCGTCACGCAGGTAGATGCCCCGGCGGCCACGCCCTCCCCCGACCCGCACTTCGATCGGCAGGGTTTCACCGACCGATGCGGCGTGTCGGGCCAGGTAGTCCCAGGCCCGATCGACCTGCAGCAGTCCGGGGCCCTGTCCAAATCCGTCCGCAGCGGGTCCGGCGATCGGCGCCGCCGTGTTGCGGATGGCCCGCCTGAGGCTGGTGGGGGTGTAGGAGATCTTCTGCTGCTTGAGTCCGGAGATCAAAAGCGCCAGGTTGCCGCAGGCGTTGGGCGAGGACATCGAGGTGCCGTTCATTCTCATGCTGCCCTGGAGGGTCCAACTGGGGACCGGAGCCACGGCTCCACCGGGAGCGAAGATGTCGACGCCCGCATCACCGTCGGAGGTCGGGCCTCGACTCGACCAGGTGTAGGGCATGCCCGGCAGCAGCTTTCTCAGTGAATACTCGGCTCGCATCATCGCCGGCGAGACGTAGGCACCGACACCGAGCAGGGCCGTGGTGGTGCCGCCGGGGGAGCCGACCGTCGAGAGGGCCGGGCCCGCGTTGCCGGCGCTGGCAACGAACACCACGCCGTGCCGATTGACCAGTTCGGAGAACAGCGACGACAGCCGACCGCGGTTGGGCAGGTGGGACGGTTCTCCGTAGCTCATGTTGACCAGGTCGCAGCCGTTGCGGAGCACCGCGTGCAGCCCTCGCACCAGGCCGGACCCGGTTTCCATCGATCCCAGGCGGGTGTCACCGATCTTGACCGAGACGATGCGGGCACCTGGTGCCAGGCCGTTGCGGCGGGGCTGCTTGGGGTAGTTGGCGGCGACGATTCCGGCCACATGGGTGCCGTGTGCTCCGCAGGTCGTGACAATCGACAGCAGGTTCCCCTTGTCGAAGATGTTGACGGTGAAGTTGAGCAGGCTGGCCGAGGAAAACGTGGCGTACTTCGGTTCGTCGCGGTATGTCGTCAGCACGGTCTCCTCGCCGAGATCACCGTCCTCGTCGGTGTCGACCACCGCTCGCCATCGCGTTCCATCGTGGAAGACCACGCAGTCGAAGACCGGGCCGGGATCCCCCAGGTTGCCGGCGGCCGCCTTGAGCTGCGTGACTCGTTCGACGAGTTCTTCTCGTTCGAGCCGTTCGGGTGCGGTCGGCTTCGGATGGGCCTTGTTCCAGGTGGCGAGATTCTGCTGGAGCCGGTTGAGAGTGGCACGTTGCCGACGATCCCAGTTGCGGCGTCGCTCGCGTTTCAGACGTCCGACCAACGCGCCGGGAAACAGGTCGAAGGCCGATTTCCAGCCGAGGTGGAACTTGCCGCTGGGATTCTTCCAGTCCGCCGAGATCGTCAGCGTGCGTCCGGTCAGACCCACCAGCTTTCCGCTCGAGGCGGGTCGAACGGTCGAGGTGTCGACATCACCGCTGCCGGTGCCGTCGATCAGATCGACCACCTTCAGCTTGCCGTCGCTGGTGGTCTGCAGTCCGGTGGCGCCGGGGTCGACACCGGTGTCGAAGATCGCCACGACCACGCCACGTCCGTCGAATTTCTCATGGGCTTCGAGCAAGCGGTTGGCACCGGTTTCCACCTTCGGCAACAGTCCCCGTTCGAAGGACTCGGGGGCCGGGTCATCGGCGGTGAGCGATGTGGAGGCGGCCAGGAACACAGCCACCGCCAGCGTGCACAACGCCGCGGGGTGAAGCGGCCTCGAAATCCGGCCGGGAAAGGCGGCCGACTTGCCGAAGATGGGACACGTCGGGTTGCTCATGGGAACAACTCTTCGGGAGAGAGTGAGGGATGAGAGCCGGGGTCTATTCTATGGTGGAGCCCGGGCTGACGGGTGAGCTTTCCGCCAAGTGCTCGTCCAGCCTGGGTTCGGCCATGCCGAAGGTCAGCAGTCCGCCGCAGGCCACGACGACCGAGACGGTCACGAAGATCGGCTCGAAACCGAATCGGTCGACCATCCAGCCGACTGCCGGTGAAGCGATGAACGGTGCGGTCATCGCCAGGTTCAGGGTGGCGATGTAGCGAGGATGCTCGGACGGGGGGGCCAGTTCGAGCACGTAGTTGTTGATGGTCCGGAAGGTCAGCGGCGTCAGGCCCAGCAGGAAGAAGGTGATCCAGTAGAAACCGCTCCCCGAGTTGTCCGCGAGCGAGCCGAGCCACAGCGCGATCAGCGGGACCGAGGCCAGCAGCAGGATCTGGGTGCGGATCACCACCCGATTCCCGAAGAAGTCGGCCAGCCATCCGAACAGGAACGTGCAGATACCGAACCCGATGTTCTGAGCGACGACCCAGTGCATCAGGTAGCTGCCGTGCTGGCGTTGCTCGTCGCCGAGCATCTCCCGCCCCAGGGTCTGGAAGTGAGGGAAGGCGAGCTGAATCGAAATGAACAGCATCGCGACAAAGGTGATCCTGCGAAATGACCGGTTGGAGGCGAACAGGTCCCAGGCTTCCAGCAGCAGTTGTCCCGGTCTTCGCCGTCTGATCGGGGTGCTCGCGTCGGATGGCTCGCTGATCAGTCCGGCCAGGAAACCGGCCACCACGAATCCTCCGGCGGTCATCAGGAAAATCCAGGCGAAGCCGTGGTCGGGCCGTTTGAGCCATCCGGGGATCAGCAACAGGACGGCGGTCACCGAGGTGATCGAGCCCAGCAGTCCCGAGATGGCCAGCAGCCGACCTCGTCGGTTGTCACGGATCAGCTTGCCCTGCACCGTGGCCCAGGCCAGTCTCTGCAGGCCGGTGGCAATGAAGACGACGCCGTAACAGGCCAGGAAAAACGCCGGCAGCCAACCGGGCAGCCCTCCCGAGAGGCTGGAATCGGGCTGCCCCACTTTCCACCAGATCGCCGCCAGCACAAGGAACGGGATCGCCATCGCGAACGTCGCAGTCGAGAGTACCAGCTTCTTCCTGCGAGCCCCTTTCAACTGCGGCGCGTAGAACAGCGGCGGCAGGCTGCTGCAGACGCGATTGACGATCGGCAGGCAGCCCCGCAGCCAACCGGCTCCGGAAATCGTGTCCATGAAGGCCGGCATGATCACCGTCTCGGTCTTGAAGATCCAGCCGAGTCGCAGCGAGATGTAGTGGGCCGAGAGGGTGAGGATGTTCTTCGACTCGACCGCCAGGATCTCGGCCGAGGGTTCCGGACGCGCGGCGACCTTGGCGGAGGTCGAATCGCCATGGGGCGAGGCGTCGGGCATGGTGGGTTCGGTCCGCTCTGCTGCCCGCGGGTTGGGGGGAAGGAGAGACGAGTTTGCGTCCGGAGGTTGTGGTGGTCAAGTCGGTGACCTCGGTGGAACCGGGGTGCTTGACCCGGTCGGGGCCGGTCACGAAAGTAGACCCGCGGGGAGCCACACGGCGGAGTTGCGGATGAGCCCGGTCCACCACCGCAGGGCATTCGCCCTGGAAGTCGTCGAAACGCTGATCGAGGCGGGCCATGAGGCCGTCTGGGCCGGGGGCTGTGTGCGCGACCTGCTGATGGAACGTGAGCCGGGCGACTTTGATGTCGCAACCGATGCCCTGCCGGATCAGGTGAGGGAGATCTTCGGTGGGGACCGGTCCTTTGCCGTCGGGGCGTCGTTCGGAGTGGTGCTGGTCCGAGATCGCCACGGCCAGGACGCCCCGATCGAGGTGGCGACGTTCCGGACCGAGGGTGCCTATGCCGATGGACGACACCCCGACACGGTGCAGTTTGCCACCCGGCAGGATGACGCCCGCCGTCGCGACTTCACGATCAACGGGATGTTCATGGATCCGCGGACCGGCGAGGTCTTTGATGACGTCGGTGGGCGGCAGGACATCGAACGCGGGGTGGTGCGTGCCATCGGTGATCCGGAGGCCCGGATCAACGAGGACAAGTTGAGGATGTTGCGGGCAATCCGCTTCACCGCGTCTTTGGATTTCACGCTTGATCCGGCTACGGCCGAGGCGATTGCTGTTCACGCCGAGGAGATCTCGGTGGTGAGTGCCGAACGGATTGCCGACGAGTGGCGCCGCATGCTGGCGGATGCCAGTCGTTGCGTCGCCGCCCGGTTGGCAATCGAGACAGGACTGTTGGCGAGCGTGTTTCCTGAAGTTCCGGTCGAGGGATACGACGTGGCGATCGAGCGACTCGGACACCTGCCCCAGGCGGCCACGGCGACGGTTGGCCTGGCGGTTCTGGTCGTTGATGCCGAGGCCGCCCGGCCGATGTGTGAGCGGCTGAAACTGGCCAATCGAGAAGCCGACGAAGTCACGTGGTTGGTGGCATCGCGCGGCGGGCTGAAGCAGGCGGCCGATCGAAGACGATCGCAGATCTTCCCCCTGTTGGCTCACCCGTCGCGAGACGGACTGCTTGAGTTGGTCGACGCGATCTCGCGAGCTGATGGCGGGCCGAGTGCCGATGTGGCCTGGTGTCGCTCGTTGCTTGAAACGGTCGGCACCGAGGAACTGGATCCGCCGCCACTCGTGACCGGGGAGGACCTGATCGCGGTCGGCTTGAGACCTGGTCCGCTGTTCAAGACACTGCTGGATTCGGTTCGCGATGCACAACTCGATCGGGATGTGAGCGACCGCGACGAGGCACTTGCGTGGGTTCACAAGATTCGCGGAGAGCACAAATCAGATGAGTGATACGGTGAGGATCGCGATGATCGGGGCCGGTGCGGTCGCCGACTACCACCATGTTCCGGGGATCACTGTCGATCCACGAGCCGAGCTGGTCGCCGTCTGTGACCCCAACGAGGCCCTGCTCGAACAACGGCTCGGCGATTGGGGCGATTCGCGGACGACGACCGATTACCAGGAGATCGCCGATGCGGATGACATCGACGCGGTGATCATCGCGACCCCCAATTTCACTCACAAGCCGATCACCCTGGCCTGTGTCGCGGCGGGCAAACACGTGATGTGCGAAAAGCCGCTGGGTCTCAGTTTCGAGGAGTCCGCAGAGATGTACCGGGCGGCCCGCGACGCCGATGTGCGTCACATGACGGCCTTCACCTACCGGTTCGCTCCGTCGATGCGGTACCTGCGTCACCTGTTGGCCGATGGGCAACTGGGGACGCCGCGTCACTTCCGCAGCCAGAGGTTCCTGGACCTGCCCGAGACCAGTTGGGGCTGGCGTCAGTACAAGCACCTGGCCGGGGCCGGTGATCTCTATGACATGACGATCCACCGCATCGATTTCTCCCAGGACCTGCTGGGGCCGATCGATTCGGTCTGTGGTGCGATCGCCCAGTTCGCTCCTCGAACCGAGATCCCCGGCGGGGGGACCTGCGATCCATCGGATGTCGACGACTGGTCGGCACTTGTGGGCCGCTTCGAGAACGGAGCGGTGGGGATCTGGGAGGGCAGCACGTTGATGAAGGGGCACCACAACCAGGGGTACGGGTACGAGTGGGCCGAGATCAACGGCAGCGAGAAATCGGCCGTGTACCAGCTAACCGATCCGAACAACATCCTGGTGGGCGGGCACGGCGAGTCGATGCAGGCGGTGCCGGTTCCCCCCGAGTTCCTGGTGGCTCCGGGAAGTCCCCGCGACCCGTCACAGGGAGTGCCCAGCGACGTCTTCCGCCATGATCTCGTTTGGGAATTCGTCTCGGCGATCGTCGAAGGCCGCGATCCGGTCCCCAGTTTCCGTGACGGTGCCAGTGCCCAGGCGGTTGCCGATGCCGTGTTGGTGTCCGATGCCCAGGGTCGCTGGGTCGATGTCAGCCGGGTGCTCGATTGACCATCCCCCGGCTGACTGCTAAAAGGACAGCAACGCTTCACCGCGTCGATGACACTCTTTGAACGCCCTTTCGTGCAGGACGTGGCTACCGATGGGACGAGTTGAACGCACTCGCGAGATCGCCAGGCGACGCCATCGCCGGAACAAGTTGCAGAAGCTCCGCCGGCAATTCGCCGCCGCGAACAACAAGAGCCAGAAACAGGCGATCGTGGAGAAAGTGCAACGGATCAGTCCGCTGGTCGATCTCGAAAGCGAGTCCTCCTCGGACTGAGCGACCGGCTTCGGGTCAGTCGACGATTGGCAACGGCGAGGCGATCTCGGTTGCGTTGTTCGGATCGTGGGCGGTGAAGACGAACCCGTCGGTTTGCCCGTCGACGACCAGTCGTGATCCCTCGGGGAATTCTCCGGCCAACAGCCTGTTGGCCAGCCCATTCTGGATCCGCTGCTGAATGACCCGCTTCAGTGGCCGTGCCCCGTAGAGCCGGTCGTAGCCTTCGGCGGCCAGCAGTTCCCGGGCAGCATTGGTGACGTCCAGTTGGTGTCCCTGCTCGGCCAGTTGGCCGGCAAGCCTGTTGAGTTGCAGGTCGACGATGTGGCGGATGTCGTCACGCTCGAGCGGCGAAAAGACAATCGTCTCGTCGATCCGGTTGAGAAACTCGGGAAGAAATTCGCTGCGCAGCATCTCGGCCAGAGTCTCGTCGATCGCCGCGGTGTCGTCCTGCTCGACATGTTCCAGGATGGCCCGGCTGCCCAGGTTGCTGGTCATCACGATCAACGTGTTGGAGAAGTCGACGGTGCGGCCCTGTCCGTCGGTCAGGCGGCCGTCGTCGAGCACTTGCAGCAGGACATTGAAGATGTCTCGATGCGCCTTCTCGATCTCGTCGAGCAGGATCACGCAGTAGGGCTTCCGTCGGACCGTTTCGGTCAGCCGGCCACCCGCCTCGTAGCCGACGTACCCGGGTGGCGCCCCGATCAGGCGTGCGACCGAGTGCGGCTCCATGAACTCGCTCATGTCGATCCGCACGATCGCCCGTTCGTCGTCGAAGAGAAACTCTGCGAGGGCCTTGCAGAGTTCGGTCTTGCCCACGCCGGTGGGACCCAGGAACAGGAACGAACCGATCGGCCGTCCGGGCTCGCCCAGTCCCGATCGAGAACGGCGGATCGCGTTGGCGACCGCCTCGACCGCGTCGTTCTGGCCGATGACGCGACGGTGCATCACCGACTCCATCTCGAGCAGTTTTTCCCGCTCGGCCCTGAGCATTCGTGACACGGGGATTCCCGTCCAGGTGCTGACCACCTGTGCGATGTCCTCCGCGGTGACCTTCTCCCGCAGCATCCGCTCGCAGTTGTCCTGATCGGTCGCGGCGATGCGGAACTCGAGTTGTTCGAGATCGGCTTCGGCGGCGCGGAGTTCTGATTCCGTCTCGTGAGTGGTGATGAAGTCCTCGTTGAGGTTCGTTTGGCGGGCACGGGCAAAGGCACGCTCATAGGCCGTCTGGAGTCTCTCGATCGACTCTTTCAGCGGTTGCAGTTGTCCCAGGACCTGTTTTTCGGATTCCCACTGGGCTTTCAGTCGTGTGACGTCCTCCTCGCGGTCGGCGATCTGTCGCTTGAGATCTTCCAGCCGTTCGCGGCTTTCGGGACTTCCGTCGTCGGCCTCGTCGGCCAGGGCGGTTGCCTCGATCTGCATCCGCGTCAGTTGACGAGTGGCCTCATCGATCTCGGCCGGCATCGAGTCGATTTCCATCCGCAGCCGGCTGGCCGATTCATCGACCAGGTCGATCGCCTTGTCGGGGAGGAATCGGTCGCCGATGTAGCGATCCGAGAGCGTGGCAGCGGCGGTCAGTGCATCATCTGTGATCCGGACACCATGGTGTGTTTCGTACCGGTCCTTGAGTCCTCGGAGGATGGAGACGGTGTCGTCGACGGACGGCTCCTCGACCAGGACCGGCTGAAATCGGCGTTCGAGCGCCGCGTCCTGTTCGATGTGCTGTCGGTATTCGTCGAGCGTGGTGGCTCCGACGCAGTGGAGTTCGCCTCGGGCGAGCATCGGTTTGAGCAGATTGGAGGCGTCAAGAGATCCCTCGGAGGCACCGGCTCCGACGACGGTGTGCAATTCGTCGATGAACAGGATCACCCGGCCGTCGGAGGCCTGGACTTCCTTGAGAACCGCCTTGAGCCGATCCTCGAATTCGCCCCGGTACTTCGCCCCGGCGATCATCGCGCCCAGGTCCAGGGCGACGACGCTCTTGTTAGCCAGTTGTGTGGGAACATCGCCCCGGACGATTCGCTGAGCCAGTCCTTCGACAATGGCGGTCTTGCCGACGCCCGGCTCGCCGATCAGTACCGGGTTGTTCTTGCGTCGCCGTGATAGCACCTGGATGACGCGGCGAATTTCCTGGTCGCGACCGATGACCGGATCGAGCCGCCCATCGTGAGCCAGTTCCACCAGGTCCTTGCCGTATTGTGCCAGCGCATCATATTTGTCTTCGGGGGTATCGTCGTTGACCTGCTGGTTGCCCCGAATCAACTCGAGTGCCGCCAGCACGTCGCGCTCTTCAACGGCACACAAATGCAGCAGGCGTCCGGCAGCGTCGTCACAGGTGGTCAGTGCCAGCAGCAGGTGCTCGGTCGAGAGGTAACTGTCGCCCATCGCCTCGGCACGACGGCGGGCTTCGGTGAACAGCTCGGGCAGGCCGGGCGAGGCGGCCGGTTCGGCGCCGGTGCCCGAGACCTGGGGCAGGCGGTCCAGTTCCCCATCGACCAGGCCTTGGAGTCGAGCCGAATCGACGCCGATGCGGTCGAACAAAGAGCCGACAACGCCGCCACGCTCGTCGAGCAATGAGGCCAGCAGGTGAAGCGGGGACAGGAACTGGTGACGCCGGTTTTGGGCGGACTGCTGTGCCCGCATCACGGCGTCACGCGCCTTGATCGTCAATCGGTCCAGCGGCAGGCTCATTTCGCTCCTCCCGGGCTAGTCGTCCTCTTTCTTCTCGAACTCCGCATCGATCACGTCGTCGTCTGCAGCGTCGCCGGCGGTCCCCTCAGCAGCGGCCCCCTCGGGGGCGGCACCCGCGGCCCCTGACTCGTCGGCCGACTCGTACATGTGCTTGGAGAGTGCGTGGGTGGCCTGTTCGAGTTCGCTGACCGCGGCGTTGATCGCATCGGCATCTTCACCCGAAGACGCCTCGTTGACCTTGGCGACGGCCACTTCGATCGCTTCCTTCGAACCGTCGTCGAGTGTCTCGGCGTGCTCGGTCATCAACTTCTCGGTCTCGTAGACCAGCGTCGATGACTTGTTGCGGGCTTCGGCCAGGTCCCGCTTGTTCTTGTCCTCCTCGGCATGCTCCTCGGCCGCCTGCCGCGCCTGCTCGATCTCGTCCTCGGACAGGCCGCTGGATTCCTCGATGCGAACAGACTGTTCCTTGTTGGTTGCCTTGTCCTTGGCGGTGACGTTGAGGATCCCGTTGACGTCGATGTCGAAGGTGACCTCGACTTGCGGGACGTTGCGGGGCGCGGGTGGAATGCCGTCGAGGTTAAACTGGCCGAGTTGCCGGTTGTCGTGGGCCATCTGTCGTTCGCCCTGGAAGACCTGGACGGTGACGGCCGTCTGGTTGTCGGCCGCGGTCGAAAAGATCTCGCTCCGCGAGGTCGGGATCGTCGTGTTCCGTTCGATCAAGGTCGTCATGATGCCCCCCTCGGTCTCGATTCCCAGCGACAGCGGGGTCACGTCCAGCAGCACCACGTCGGTGACTTCTCCCGCGATGATCCCGCCCTGGATCGCCGCCCCCAAAGCCACCACCTCGTCGGGGTTCACGCCACGGTGGGGCTCGCGGTTGAACAGTTCCTTGACGAAATCCTGCACCTTGGGGATTCGTGTCGAACCGCCGACCAGCACCACCTCCTCGATGTCCGACGGTTTGAGCTTTGCGTCCGAAAGCGCGTCGAGAATCGGCTTGCGACAACGCTCGACCAGGCCGTCGATCAATCGCTCGAAATCGGCACGGGTGATCGAGAGCTGAAGATGTTTCGCCTCGCGGTTGGCGTCCGCGATGATGAACGGCAGGTTGATGTCGGTCGTCTGGGCGGTCGACAGTTCCTGCTTGGCCTTCTCTGAGGCCTCGCGGAGACGCTGAAGCGCCATCGCGTCTTCCCGGAGATCGATGCCCTGTTCTGACTGGAAGGTGTCGGCGATGTAGTTGATCAACACCTCGTCAAAGTCGTCACCGCCCAGGTGCGTGTCTCCATTGGTGCTGAGTACCTCGACCGACTCCGCGTCGACCTCGAGAATCGAGACGTCGAAGGTGCCCCCGCCGAGATCGAACACGGCGATCTTCTGATCCTGTTTCTTGTCCATCCCGTAGGCCAGAGACGCAGCCGTCGGCTCGTTGATGATTCGCTCGACCTCGAGCCCGGCGATCTGGCCGGCGTCCTTGGTCGCCTGACGCTGCGCGTCGTTGAAATACGCCGGTACGGTGACCACCGCACGGTTCACCTTGTGCCCCAGATAGCTCTCGGCCGCCTCCTTCAACTTCCGCAAGACCAAGGCCGAAATTTCTGGTGGCTTGTACGTCTCACCGGCTGCCCCCACTTCCACATAGTCCTCGGATTTGCCAATCACCGAGTACGGTACGATCTTCTCCTCAGCCGAGACCTCGCTGTGGCGACGACCCATGAATCTCTTGATTGAGTAGACGGTGTTCTCCGGGTTGGTGACCGCCTGTCGCTTGGCCTGCTCGCCGACCAACGTCTCCCCCTGGTCGGTGAATGCCACAACGCTGGGTGTCAGACGATTGCCCTCCTGGTTGGCCAGCACCTTCGGCTCACCACCTTCGAGCACCGACACCACCGAATTGGTGGTCCCGAGGTCGATTCCAATCACTTTTTCGTTTTCCAGGGCCATCTCGTACGTCTCCTCACGCCGTGGACTTTTTCACTCACAAGTTGCCTCTTGGCCCAAATAAAATGCAAACAGTGTGCCAAGATGTGGTAGGACATGAGAGGTGATATGTAAGATACTGTTATAACACAGGTTGCGTTTTTGTGTTGGGCGTTTGCGGTTCTAAAGAGCGAGATGATTCTGCCAAAGTGGCACGTAGTACTGCACTCAACTTCACTCTGGATAGTGCCATAGTGGCAGCTTTCAGTCAGGTACCGACGAACCGCTTGACAGCCTGAGTAGCGACCGGTACAACACGCCGAAACCACTGTCCCAGCGTGGTTTTGTGTCTAAACTGTGAGGAGGTGCCCCGCCCCCCCCCTCGATGCAGCAGAACTGGCGATGGGGGATACCGTGACGGGGTGATTGGATGTCGCGTTGGGTGGTGACAGGACTTTGTTGATCACGGGCTTGGCAGTGGCATTCGCGCCAATGGCCTTTCGATCTGCTGTACCCATCTCCTGTGTGACGATCAACGGATGAAACATCGCTGATATGTGGCGATGTCAATGAGCTCGACTCAGGACTGCGGTTGCCGGGAACCGGAGCTGAACTGATGGCCAAGAAGAAGTCGACGAACATCAAGAAGGCGAAATCGGCGACGAACCCACGTTCACGCCGGTCGTTGAAGAGATTGGCGTCATTGCAGTCGCGGTTGAAGAAACTCGACCGCGACCTGGTCAAGCGACTGCATGAGCGGGCGAAATTGACGACCGATTACCTGTCGTTGCTGCCGGACCAGCAGCGGGCGTTGTACGACCCGGCGTCCGACGATGCCTTGTGGTCTCAGCTGGAGAAGCAATCGGGTGCGTTGCCCTTTGCAGCTCTTCGCGGGATCTACCGCGAGTTGCTCAGCGCGTCGCGTCGGGCGATCAAGACCTCCCGGGTGGTGTATCTCGGTCCCCAGTTCAGCTACACGCACTTGGCGGCGATCGAGCGATTCGGCAAGTGGTCGGATCTGATCCCGGTGAACACGATCGCGGCGGTTTTCGAGGAGGTCAACCGGGGTCATGCCGAGTACGGCATTGTGCCGATCGAAAACAGCACCGATGGGCGAATTGTCGACACTCTCGACATGTTCACCCGGATGCCGCTGAGGATCTGTGGAGAAGTTCAGATCGCGGTCAATCACAACCTGCTGGCCCGTTGTACCCGCAGCGAGATCACCGAGATCTACAGCAAGCCGCAGGCGCTGTCGCAGTGCCGGGGCTGGTTGAGTCGCAACATGCCCCAGTCGCGTTTGATCGAGGTGACCAGCACGTCGACCGCGGCACAGTTGGCTCGTGACAAGCCGGGGGCGGCGGCGGTGGCCAGCCGGCAGGCGGGGATTGAATACGACATCCCGGTGGTGGCGGCCAGTATCCAGGACAACGAGGAAAACGTGACCCGCTTCGCGGTGATCGGGGACGATACCCTGGCCCGGACCGGCAGCGATCGAACTGCCATCCTGTTGCAGGTGCCCCACAGGCCCGGTTCTCTGGCCGATGCCCTGGCGGTTTTCAAGAAGAACAAATTGAATCTGACGTGGATCGAGTCGTTTCCGCTGCGGCGGCCCGAGAACGGTTACCTGTTCTTTCTGGACTTCGAGGGCCACTCCGGCGATACGAGAACCAAGCGGGCTCTCGAAGATCTGGAGAGTCAGGCCATCCGACTGGAAGTCCTCGGCTCCTATCCTCGCAGCAAATTGCTCCGCTGAGTTCCTCGCGTTCTCGGCACTCAACGCACCAGCCCGCGGTGACGGTTTTCGGATCGGCCCGGGCGCTTCGACTGAAGGATCGACCGTGATCATTGTTCTCAAACCCGACTGCACCGATGAGCAGATCGAGCACATCGAGCAGCAGATCGTCGCGCTGGGACTGAAACCGGAACTGAGTCGCGGAGTGCGACGGACGCTGGTCGGGGTGATCGGTGAGGAGGATGTTCTGAGGAGCGCGCCGCTGGCGGCGTTTCCCGGTGTCGAGAAGGTGATGCCGATCCTCAAGCCATACAAGCGGGCCAGTCGCGAGTTCCAGCCCGAGGATTCGGTGGTCGATGTCGGCTACGGGGTTCGGGTCGGCGGCGGGTCGCTGGGGATGGTCGCCGGTCCGTGCGCAATCGAGAGCCGTGAGGTGTTGATGGAGATCGGCAAATCGGTTCGGCAGGCGGGCGCCAATATCCTCCGAGGTGGAGCCTTCAAGCCGCGGACCAGTCCCTACAGTTTCCAGGGGTTGGGCGAGGAGGGCTTGAAGATCCTGCAGGATGTCGGTGGCGAACTGGAAATGCCGGTGGTCACCGAGGTGATGGACCCGAGGCAAGTCGAACTGGTTGACCGCTACGCCGACGTGTTTCAGATCGGCGCCCGCAACATGCAGAACTTCAACCTGCTCAGCGAGGTCGGGCAGACGACTCGGCCGGTGATGCTCAAGCGAGGCATGAGTGCCACCGTCGGAGACCTGTTGATGTCGGCCGAGTACATCCTGGCGCAGGGCAACAAGCAGGTGATCCTGTGCGAGCGGGGCATCCGCAGTTTCGAAGATTCAACCCGCAACGTGCTCGATCTGGCCATGGTTCCCAACGTCAAGCAGACCTGCCACCTGCCGATAATCGTCGATCCCTCGCATGCCACGGGGCGACCCGAGTTGATCCCGGCGATGGCCCGGGCTGCGGTCGCCAGCGGAGCCGACGGGGTGCACATCGAAGTGCACAGTTGTCCCGAACAGGCGCTCAGTGACGGGCCGCAGGCTCTGCTGCCGGACCAGTACGCGGAGGTGATGGATGAGCTGAAGCAGCTGGCCGAGTTGTTCGAGAAGGTGATCCCGGAACCGGTTGGTGGATCCGAATGAGCCGGGTGGCTCGTATTCGACATTGGAATGGTGCCCGACGGGCGGGTGGAGAATCGTGGCATTGTTGAAATCAACGGCCCGCGGTGTCGGGTCGAGGAGCAGGGTGGGATGAGACGGACTCTGGTTGCGGGCAACTGGAAGATGAACACCGGCCGGGCGGAGGCTCTGGAATTGGCCAGTGGGTTGGTCGAGCATTGCGGTGAGCCGGGTGCGGTCGACGTGATGATTGCTCCGCCGTTCGTCTGGCTCGAGGCTGTAGCCGGAGTGGTCGAGGGGTCGGCGGTGCAATTGGCGGCGCAGAACGCATCGTGTGAGTCTCCGGGGGCCTTCACCGGAGAGGTGGCCCTGGCGATGGTCGCCGAGGTGGGTTGTGGCATGGTGATCGTCGGCCACAGCGAACGGCGGCAGCTCTTTGGCGATTCCGACGAACTGGTCGGCCGCAAGGTGGCTGCGGCGCGACTGGCCGGCCTGGGAGTGATTCTCTGTGTCGGTGAAACTCGTGAGCAACGGGAGGCGGATGAGACAACAGCGGTGCTCACGCGGCAACTCCTGGCCGGCCTCGAAGCGGTTGACGACCAGATGGTCGACGGGCTGGTTCTGGCATACGAGCCGATCTGGGCTATCGGTACCGGCCTGGTGGCCACCACCGACCAGGCCGAATCGGCCCACGCCCACCTTCGCAACCAACTGGCGGTTCGCTACAATTCCGATGTGGCCGACGCCACGAGGATCCTGTACGGGGGCAGCGTCAAGCCGGACAATGCTGCTGACCTGATGAGTCGACCCGATGTCGACGGGGCGCTTGTCGGGGGAGCCAGCCTGTCTGTTGAGTCGTTTGTCGCCATCATCAATGCCGCCGCTGGTGTTTGACCATCAGGATCGATCGCACACCACGACTCCACCTCTCCCACGAGTGACGCTTCCGATGGAGACGACCCGGTGAAGGACCTGCTCGAACACCTCAAGAACTACTGGAAGGTCTACCTGCTGTTCGTGGTTCTGACCGCGCTGTGCTTTCTCATCGGCTGGCTTATCGGTGGCCACAGCACCGGATTGGCCTGGGCCCTGGTTGTCGACGGCAGCCTGATGATCATGATCATCCTGCTCCAGGTGGGACGTGGTGGCGGACTGGTCGGAGCCCTTGGGGGCATGGGGGGCCAGAGTGCTTTCGGTACCCGTGCCGGTGACGCCTTCACCGGAATCACCATCGTGCTGACGGTGATGTGGGTGTTGCTGGCCGGGTTCGGTGGGATCACCCTGAGAGCCGACCGGGGAAACCAGACATTTGATCAGCCCGTGGTGCGGTTGCTCGAGTCGATCGAGAGATGGGAGGGGAACGGGCAGAGGACGATCCGCGTGCCACTCTACCTCAACGGGACGCCGGCCGAAGATGTCAAAGTCTCCCTCACAACCCGTGATGACGACAACGGGGGGACGCTGGCGGCTCATAGCGTGGACACCAAGAAGAAACTCGTCACGTTCGAGGCCAAGACGAACGAGTTGCGGCAGACGGTCGAGATCAAATACGACGGTGATTCGAAGCCCAACGTGGACTGGAGCTTCACGATTCGAATCTCCAGCATCGAAAACGGTATCCCCAAGGTGGGAGAAGAGATCACCAGGGTTACGATCAAGGATGATGATGGTGGTCTGGGAGAACTCGAGCTCAAGAGCGCCAAGGATCTGATTCCAGATTCGAGCGAAGCCGCGTCGACCGAAAAGACACCGGCTGAGACGAAACCGGCTGAGAAGACACCGGCTGCGAAGACACCGGCTGCGAAGACACCGGCTGAGAAGAAACCGGCTGAGAAGAAACCGGCTGAGAAGAAACCGGCCGCCAAGAAGCCGGCTGAGCAGCCTGGCAACTGACAGCCCGAGTGGATCGACAGGCGAGACGATTGTGCTGCTGAGCATGACGGGATTCGGTGCTGCGACGCACCAGGCTGGGGACGCTCGGTTCACCGTCGAGGTGCGGACTGTAAACAATCGTTTCCTGAAAGTTATCTCGAAGCTTCCCGATACATGTGTTTCTCTCGATGGACAGGTCGAGCGGGTGGTACGAGATCGCATCGGCCGTGGCACGGTCAATGTCCTTGTCCGGGTCCACTCGACTTCGACCAGTACTCGCTCGTTGGCCGACGAGCGGTTGATTGCCGACTACGCCGAACAGTTTCGGGACTTGGCCGAGCGACTTGGGCTGTCGGGAGAACTGACGTTGGATACGCTGCTGTCGTTACCCGGCGTGATCCGGGATGACCATTCCGGAGGCGGGCGGGCTGACGAATTGTGGCCGGGGCTCGAGACCGCGCTGCAGGAGGCACTCGAGGAACTGGCGAATTTTCGATGCCAGGAAGGTGTGGCGATCGAAGCGGATCTCAAGCACCAATGTGGCGTGATCGGAACCGAACTCGAAGCAGTCCGGTTGCGGTCGCCGGGGGTTGCCGAATCGTACCGCGAGAAGTTGCTCGAACGGGTTGGCAACGCGTTGTCCGGAACGGTCGCGACGGTGTCCGAGACGGATGTGATTCGCGAGGTGAGCCTGTTTGCCGACCGTTGTGACATCAACGAGGAGCTCTCGCGGATGGACGCACACCTGGTCCAATTCCAACAGGTCCTCGACGTCGACACCTCCCAGGGCCGCAAGCTCGATTTTCTTGGCCAGGAGATGTTTCGAGAAACCAATACCATTGGATCGAAAGCCAACGATGTCGAAATCGCTCACCGGGTGGTCGAGATCAAGTTGGCGATCGAGCGGATCCGTGAGAACCTGCAGAACGTGGAGTGAGTCGAGTTGACGATCGAGGTTCCGGACACCGTCAGTCGTGTGCTGGTTCTCTCTGGAGCCAGCGGCAGCGGCAAGTCGACGATAGTCGACCGGCTGGTGGCCGACAGCGAGGTGTCAGTGCGTGAGGCGGTATCGGCGACGACCCGGAGTCCTCGGCCAGCCGAGGTCGACGGGAAGGACTACTATTTCCTGAGCCAGGAGGAGTTTGTTGCGAGGCGACAGCGAGGAGAATTTGTCGAATGTGCCGAGGTACACGGCGTGGGCGACTGGTACGGGACTCTCACCGCCGAAATCCAGCTGGCCCACGATGAAAACGCCTGGGCCCTGCTCGAAATCGACGTTGAGGGGGCCTTGGCAGTGGTGGAACGTTACCCCGATGCCTTGACGATTTTCCTGCTAGCCCCGTCAATGGGGGAATACCGAAGGCGATTGGAGTCACGGGGGACCGAGTCTCACGAGGCAATCCAACGCCGGATCGGGACAGCCGAGAGCGAAGTGCGGCGAGCCGGTCATTATCGGTACCGGGTTGTCAACGACGACCTGGATCAGGCGGTACTGGAAATCACAGAAATCCTGTTAGCGTGGGAGGAGAAGATCCATGCTTGATGCGTTCAGAGAAGAGACGATCGTTCGGAAGGTCGGGGGCCGGTTCAGGCTCTCGTCCCTGATCCAGAAGCGAATGGTGGCGCTCAACCGGGGAGCTCGGCCGCTGGTGGAAGTGATGGTCAACAATCCGATGTTGATCGTCGTCGAGGAGATCCTCAACGACAAGATCTACCTCGACAGCACCGGTAACGTAGCAATTACCGACGGAGCTCCGGATCTCGACCAGATCCTGCAGGAACCGGGGCCGGATTTCAGCGAACTGTAGGCCGACCTGGCCGACAGCCGGAGACGGGCCGATGCGGGATCGGGAGATACTGCTGGGAGTCAGCGGGGGCGTGGCAGCCTACAAGGCTGCCGCGGTCGCCAGCGGTCTTGTTCAGGCCGGGGCCCGTGTCTCGGTGATCATGACCCCCTCGGCCTCGCGGTTCATCGGTCCCACCACCTTCGAGGCTCTGACCGGCCGACCGGTGCACTCGGACATGTTTTCTCCCCGCGAGCACCACCAGGGAGAACACATCGGGTTGGCGGGTCGGGCCGAGTTGGCCGTCGTCGCTCCGGCCACCGCTCAGTCGCTGGCTCGCCTGGCTCACGGATTGGCCGATGACCTGATGTCGACCACTCTTTTGTGCTTCACCGGTCCGGTGCTGTTGGCTCCGGCGATGAACTGCGAAATGTGGGCCAAGGCTTCGGTCCAGCGCAACATCACCACCCTGGTCAACGATGGTTACGAGGTGATCGCCCCCGGTGAGGGGTGGCTCAGTTGTGGCCAGGTGGGAGCGGGGCGGATGGCCGAACCCGACGACATTCTCGAACGGATCGCAGCGTCGTGTGAGTCGCTCGAGAGTCCCGCAGCGGCTGAGGACGAGGTGGGTGGATGCGGCTGCTGATTACTGCCGGTCCGACCCGCGAGTACCTCGACGACGTCAGGTATCTCTCCAATGCCAGCAGCGGTCGGATGGGTTATGCGATTGCGTCCGCGGCGGTGGCGGCCGGGCACGAGGTCGTCTTGGTCTCCGGCCCGGTGTCGCTGGCTCCCCCGGCCGGTTGCCACGTGGTGAGCGTCGAGACGACCGAGCAGATGGGCCGAGCGTGTTTGGACGCATTCGAGGACAGTGACGGGGTCGTCGCCGTCGCGGCGGTTTGCGATTACCGTCCTCTGGTCCGAAACGAGGGAAAGTTGACCAAGACGGGTGAACCGATTTCGGTTGAGATGATCGAGACCGATGATGTGCTGGCATCTCTGGGAGCCCGCAAGGCCGATCGTTTCGTCATCGGATTTGCGCTGGAAGCCTCCAATCCGCGAGAGGGAGCGGTGCAGAAGCTGCGAGCCAAGAACTGCGACGCGATCGTGCTCAACGGCCCCGCGGCGATCGGATCCGAGGAGAACTCGATCGAGTTGATCGACGACAGTGGGTCGGTGGTGGCGTCTTGGTCGGGGCCCAAGAGTGAACTGGCGACGAGGCTTGTCGATTGGATCGACGGTCGGTGGGCGTCGAAGTGACCCGAATCGCTGCGGCGGGTCCGGAGAGTCTGCGCAATCGTTGCAACCGTCCGGGTCGTACGGCCACGTTGACCAAACGCGACACCCGGTGCCGCTGAAGGGTTCCCGGGGCGCCACCGGGTGTTAGCCTTCCGCAGGACCGGCCTGTTTTGTCCGCGGCGAAGGTGACCCGGGAGATCCTGTGCCGGGAATCGAGCTGGTCGCGGGCCAGAGGTCGGGGGAGCGGGGACGGGAACGTGCGAAAGCATCCAATCAAGAAACGCCTGGCGGCCATGCTGGTATTGGGGCTGGCCGTAGGCCTGTTGGTCAGCCTGGCCTCAGCCGACATGGCCGATCCGCCTGCTCGACAGGTCCATCCCCCGAATGACCTGGTCCGCAACCTCGCGGGAAATCCGGGAGCACATGTCGCCTTTTGGCTGCTGTCGGGTTTTGGGGTGGGGGCCTGGGTGGTCGCCGCCGCCGTCGGCTCGCAGGGACTGAGGATGATTCGACACGAGCCGGTCGTGCCCATCTGGCAATGGCTGGTCGGCTGGAGCCTGATGCTGGCATCCGCCTGTGCCGCTTTGCACGCGGTGGTTCCGGGTCTGGCTGGTGGGCTTGTCGCCGGCAGTGGCGGGTACGTCGGGGCCTGGTCGATGGTCTGGCTCTCCGAGCAACTGACGTCGGCCGGTTGCCGGCTGTTGATAGGTTCGATGGCCACCGCTGGACTGGTGCTGTCTGGAGAAATTCCACGGCTGTGGTTCCTGGTCCGCGTGGCGCTCACGCCGGTGGCGTGGATTGGTCGGGGTCTGCTGAATGCCGGTCGGTTGGCCGAGGACGAGAACCAGTCGGGTCCGATCCAGGTGTCCGATGCGTTGGTGACGGAAGTCCGGCAATCCCTGGCGTTGGACGGGCCGGCGTTGAGAGTGGGCGGAATGTCGGTCGAGGGGGAGGAACAGGTCGAGGAGCCCGTTTCGTACCCGGCGACACGTCGGATCGACGAGGAGTCGCAGGATATGCCGCGACAACCGGTCCGGGTCAATCCCCCGACGGCGATCCGGTGCGAGCGCCAGGAGATCTACGATCAACTCGAGGCGGTCAGTCGGGACGATGACGACCAGTACGATCTGCCCGGTCTCGATCTGCTGGATGAACCCGAGGAAATCCCCTACGCGCTGCTGGCAAAAAAAGCTCAGGTCGCCGCCATCACGCTTGAACAGTCCTTCGACGAATTCGGCCTCAACATTCGAGTTGTCGCCATCGACACCGGTCCGGTGATCACCCAGTTCGAACTCGAACTCGAAGCCGGTCTGAGGCTCTCGAAGGTCAGCCAGTTGGCCGATGACCTGGCGATCGCCCTGCGAGTGCCTTCGGTTCGTGTCGTTGCACCCATTCCCGGAAAGAACACCGTGGGGATCGAGGTGCCCAACGAGCGGCGAGTGATGGTGCGGTTGCGTGAACTGATCGAGACAAGTCCTCGCGAGATCGAGGAGAAGCGGTTGCCGGTGTTCCTGGGCAAGGATGTCAGCGGGTGTCCCCTGACCATCGATCTTGCGAGGATGCCTCACCTGTTGATCGCCGGACGGACCGGGACGGGCAAGAGCATCTGCCTGAATGCCCTGATCCTCTCGATGCTGATGACCCGCCGCCCCGACGAGGTGCGGATGCTGATGATCGACCCCAAGATGGTCGAACTGAGTCCGTATCGACGCATTCCTCACCTGATGCACCCGGTCATCACCGACATGAAGAAGGCCGAGGCGGTCTTGGCGTGGGCGGTGGACAAGATGGAGGAGCGGTACGACCTGCTGGCTCGCTGTGGCGTCCGACATCTCGACAGCTTCAACGCGCTGGGCCGAGACGAGGTCCTGAATCGACTCGGACTCGACGGTGACGATCTCGAGTCCGAGGAGATTCTCGAGTCGATGCCGTATATCGTGATCGTCGCCGATGAGATTGCCGACCTGATGATGTCGGCCGGGAAAGATGTCGAGAGACATATCATCCGGCTGGCGCAGAAATCACGGGCCGTGGGCATCCACCTGGTGCTGGCGACGCAGAAGCCGACCGTCGATGTGATCACCGGCCTGATCAAGTCGAACCTGCCGGCGCGGGTGTCGTTCCAGGTTGCCAGCCGGACCGACAGTCGAGTCGTGCTCGACGAGATCGGTGCCGACAAGTTGCTCGGAAACGGTGACATGCTCTACCTGACTCCCGGAACCAGCCACTTGGTCCGGGCGCAGGGGACTTTCGTCAGCGACGAGGAAGTCAACGAGGTGATCGATTTCTTCAGCGAGGTCGAACCCCAGTACTCCACTGAACTCGCCCAGCTCCCGGCCAGCGGTGACTCGGCCGGGTCGGGTCTCGACGGTCTCAAGAACCGGGACGAGTTGTATTCCCAGGCAATCGAGGTGGTGATTCGCGAGGGGCGGGGAAGCGTGTCGTTGCTTCAGCGTTGCCTGGGCATCGGGTACGGCCGGGCAGCTCGGTTGGTCGACTTCATGGCTGAGGATGGAATTGTCGGCGACTACAACGGGTCGCAGGCCCGTGAGGTCCTGTACACATCCGAGGAGTGGGACGTGTTTCAACGTGGCGATGAGGAGCCATTCGAGAGCCTCTCGGCGGTCGCCTCGGACGGGGTTTGACGGTCCATCGCCGCTGACCTATCATGGCCTTTGCTTCGGGCAGCGGTATGCTCGGGGCTTTTTTGTTTCCCCGAAGCGGACGGGCCGGACCGATGCCGCGAATTGAGATCTACGACACGACCCTGCGTGACGGCAGCCAGGGCGAGGGGGTTAACTTCTCGCTGCAGGACAAGCTGCAGATCACCCAGCGTCTCGATGTCCTGGGTTTCGACTTCGTCGAAGGCGGCTATCCACTCTCCAATCCGAAGGACGCCGAGTACTTCCACGCGGTCCGCGATCTGGATCTCGAGCACGCCCGCGTGGCCGCTTTCGGCATGACCCGTCGCCGTGGCGTAGCGGCCGAGGACGACACGGGGATGCTGGCGTTGCGGGATTCCCTGGCACCGGTCTGCACTGTGGTCGGCAAGGCCTGGGATCTGCACGTGACAGAGGTGCTGCGGGTGGAACTCGAAGAGAACCTCGCCATGCTCGCCGACTCGGTCGCCTTCCTTGTCGGGGAGGGCCGCGAGGTGATCTATGACGCCGAGCACTTTTTCGACGGCTGGGCTGCCAATCCCGACTACGCACTGAAGACCATCTCGACGGCGGCGGCGGCCGGGGCGCGTTCGGTCGTGCTCTGCGACACCAACGGGGGGCGGTTGCCCGAGGAGATTTCTGCCGGTGTCGAGGCGGCGTCAGCCGAGTTGTCGGTTCCGCTGGGAATCCACTGCCACAACGACAGTGATGTCGGAGTGGCCAATTCGCTGGCCGCCATCGACCAGGGCGTCACACATGTTCAGGGCACCATCAACGGCATCGGAGAACGCTGCGGCAATGCCGACCTGGTCAGCGTGATCGCCAACCTGGCACTCAAGAAGGACGGTTTCGAGGTGCTCGGGGAGGGTGGTGTCGAGCACCTGGCCGAACTGTCTCGATACGTCTACGAGTTGGCGAACATGAACTTCCGTTCGGGACAGCCATTTGTCGGTCCCAGCGCGTTTGCCCACAAGGGCGGCATGCATGTCCACGCCGTCAATCGCGTGGCCGCCAGCTACGAACACATACCGCCCGGTTCGGTTGGCAATGTCCGCCGTGTGCTGGTCAGCGAACTCTCGGGACGATCCAACATCGTTGCCGTGACCACTCGCCACCGAATGCAGCAGGACGGCGACCTGATGGCGAAGATTCTCGAACGGGTGCAGGACCTCGAGAACGATGGGTATCAGTTCGAGGCGGCCGAGGCATCATTCGACCTGCTGGTCAAGAGAGTCGCGGGGACCTATCGGCCGTTGTTCGAGAGGATTCACTACCGGGTCAACGTCGAGACAGACGCGGTGGGGGAGGATCCGGCGACCGAGGCGACCGTGAAGCTGAGGGTCAACGGCGCGGTGATGCACGTGGTCGCCGAGGGCGATGGTCCGGTCAATGCGTTGGACACCGCGTTGCGGAAGGCACTGTGCGATGTCTTTCCCGGCCTGACGTCGATGCAGTTGGTCGACTACAAGGTCAGAGTGATCAACTCGACCGAGGGCACCGCCGCTCGGGTGCGGGTGGTGATCGAGAGCCGTGATGCCGACGAGGTCTGGAGAACGGTGGGGGTCAGCGAGAACATCATCGAGGCCAGCTGGCTGGCGCTTGTCGACAGCGTCGAGTACAAGCTGTTCAAGGACGAGGATGTCGGCGGCGATTCGTCGCAACTCGTCGATTCGGACTCTGCCCGGGACGACGCGTGATGGCAGCCGAGATCCCCAAGCAGTACGACCCGGCCGATGCCCAACAACGGTGGTACGCCGAGTGGTCCGAGCGGGGCTACTTCGACGCGGAGCCGAATCCGCAACGGTCCCAGCACACGATCATGATTCCCCTTCCCAACGTCACCGGGGCGTTGCACATGGGGCACGCGCTCAATGGCACGCTCCAGGACCTGATCACCCGCTGGAAGCGGATGCAGGGGTTTGAGGCGCTGTGGATGCCCGGGACCGACCACGCCGGCATCGCCACCCAGGCGGTTGTCGAGAGGCGAATGCTCGAGGAGGAGGGGCTGACGCGGCACGACATCGGCCGCGAGGCCCTGGTCGAACGGATCTGGAAGTGGAAGGACGCTTACGAACAGCGGATTCTCTCGCAACTGAAACTGATCGGAGCCAGCTGCGACTGGCGAAGGACTCGCTTCACGCTCGACGAGATGTGTTCCAAGGCCGTTCGCAGGACCTTCTTCAAACTGTTCTCCGACGGGTTGATCTACCGGGGCAAGCGGCTCGTCAACTGGGATTCGTATCTCCAGACGGCGGTGGCCGACGACGAGGTGTTCTACGAGGAGGTCCCCGGGGGATTCTGGACGTTCCGCTACCCGGTGGTCGGTTCGGACGAGACCATCGCGTTCTCGACGACCCGGCCCGAGACGATGCTCGGCGACACGGCCGTCTGCGTGCACCCCACCGACGAACGTTACACCCACCTGGTGGGACGGAAGGTGCGGGTGCCACTGGTCGACCGGGAGATCCCGATCATTGCCGACGCGTTGTTGGCCAAGAAGGAGATGGGCACCGGAGCGGTCAAGGTGACCCCCGCCCACGATCCCAACGACTACGCCTGCGGTCTCCGCAACGACCTGCCGATGATCAACATTCTGGAGGTCGACGGCACGATCAACGAGAACGGCGGGAGATTCGCCGGGCAGGACCGCTACGAGGCTCGCAAGCAGGTCGTGCAGGCCATGGACGAGCTGGGCTTCTCCGATGGGGTTGAGGAACGAGCGATCGACCTGGCTCACAGCGATCGCTCCAAGACCCCCATCGAGCCGTATCTCTCGGACCAGTGGTTCGTGAAAATGGATGACCTGGCCCAGGCGGCTATCGATGCGGTCGAAGACGGCCGGGTGACCTTTTTCCCGAAGCGGTACGCCAAGACCTATCTCGACTGGCTCGGTGAAAAACGTGACTGGTGCGTGTCACGTCAGCTGTGGTGGGGGCACCAGATCCCGATCTGGTACTGCCGAACCTGCGGACTGCAGGATCTGGAGGCGGCCTTCGGCCAACGGGATGATGTCTGCTGGCACGAGGACCAGGAGAATGGGGGATGGCTGGTCTGTGCCGAGACCGACTTGTCCGGAGATGAACTGGGCGATTCCCACCAGCTGGTCCAGGACGAGGACGTGCTTGACACGTGGTTCAGTTCGGCGTTGTGGCCGCACTCGACACTGGGTTGGCCCGAGTCGACCGAGAGCCTCGACTACTTCTATCCCGGCAGCGTGCTGGTCACCAGCCGCGACATCATCACGCTGTGGGTGGCCCGGATGGTGCTGACCGGTCTCTACAACATGGGCGACATTCCCTTCTCGCACGTCTGTGTTCACCCCAAGATTCTCGACGGGTTCGGCCAGACGATGTCGAAGTCGAAGGGGAATGGCGTGGATCCAATGGACCTGATCGACCGTTACGGTGCCGATGCCGTTCGGTTCACGATTGCCTCGTTCGCCGGTGAGACGCAGGACATCCGGCTGCCGGTCGGTTACGAGTGCCCGGAGTGCGGTCACGTGACCGCCCAGGAGTTGAAACACCAGCAGGCAACGCCCGGCGGCGGCGAGAAGCCACGCGTCGACTGCGGTGGGTGTGGGAAGGCGTGGCAGTACACCAGCCCGTGGTACGACCCCGACGAGGGGGAGCCCGTGGCGCGGATGGTGTCCGAGCGGTTTGAGGCTGGACGGAACTTCTGCAACAAGTTCTGGAACGCCGCCCGTTTCGCGATGCTCAACCTCGAGGGCTACGAGTCCGGCCCTCTGCCGGGATTCCGCGACACCGACGGCCTGGCGATCGAGGACCGTTGGATCCTCAGTCGACTCGCCCGCACTGCCGCCAAGGTCACGTCCTGCCTCGATCGCTACCAGTTCGACCAGGCGACAAGGACCATTCGCGACTTCACGTGGAATGAGTTCTGCGACTGGTACCTGGAAATGGTCAAGCCGCGGTTGCAGGACGAAGAGACCGACCCGGTGGCCAGGGGCATTGCTCAGCGTGTCCTGGTCGGCGTGCTCGACGCGTTGTTGAGACTGCTCGCACCGACCACCCCGTTCATTGCCGAGGAACTCTGGCAACGTCTGGCCGAGTTGGCTCCGGAGCGAGGGTTGCCCGAGCCCGGGCCGGTGGCCGAGAGCATCATGCGGGCCAAGTGGTTGGACCTGCCCGAGCAGTGGCAGGACGAGGTCCTGGAGGCTCGGTTCGAGCGGTTGCAGGAGATCATCGTGGCGGTTCGCAACGTCCGTTCGACCTACAACATCCCTCGCAGCACGCAGTTGTCGTTGTCAGTGCGGTGTGGCGACCGCGTGGTGGACGATCTCGAAGCGGTGGCCGGACAGTTCCTCAACCTGTCCAACACCGAGTTGATGGCCGTGGGACCGGATGTCACTCAACCGGCCGGGGCAGCCAGCTTTGCGCTGGGTGAAGCCGACGGCTACATCGATCTCGAGGGAGTCGTCGACCGCGAAGCTGAGCGGGACAAGCACGTCAAGGAGCGCGGGAAGTTGACCGGGATGATCACCGGTCACGAGAAGAAACTGGCCAACGAGAACTTCGTGTCGAAGGCCCCGGCGGAGGTCGTTGATGGTGTCCGCGAGACGCTTGCCGGTCTCAGGGAACAGCTCGAGCGGGTCGATGACATCCTCGGACAGCTCGGTGGCGGCTGATCCGCCCCGGCGTCTTGAACGCCTGTACCGGCGGGCTATAATCCACCGCGCAATCCGCCGCACCATTGCCACCCCCCTGCCCCGGTTCGCCGCTGGCGACAACAGGAAACACCATCGTGCTCGTCCTGATGGAACTCGCCCGAATCGTGATCAACGACATCGGCGACCAGCAGGTCGTGTTCCTTCGCGAGATCGATGGTGACCGCTCGTTTCCGATCCTGATCGGGTTGTTTGAGGCGGGGGCGATCAACCGTCGTATCACGGAGGAACCTCCGCCTCGCCCGCTGACTCACGACCTGTTGAGGTCTACGGTCGAGCACCTGGGGGGCGAGATCGAGGACATCGTGATCACCGATCTCCGTAACCACACGTACTTTGCCGTGTTGAGGATCCGCGTCGCCGGCGAGTTGATCGAGGTCGACAGTCGGCCAAGCGACGCCCTGGCGATTTCAGTGCACTACGACCCGCCGCTGCCGATCTATGTGCACGAGGACGTGCTGGCCGAAATCGGCTAGGCGGCGACTAGTTGCATTCGGGCTGGAGCGGGCCGGCGAGTTCCTCGAGGAAGAACAACCGGCCGGGCTGGGTGGGCATGAACGTCGAGGGGATCCAGGGCGTGGGGTCGTGCCGGAGTGTCATCCACAGGCTCAGGCCCTGCCACATCATGCCCCGCGAAAAAGTCCCGTCGGCACCACCGATGATCTTGTCGGCGCCCAGGAACAGCCCCGGTCCGATCGTGTTGGCGAATGCCGGGACCAGCGTGGTGCGGCTTTTGAAGCTCGTCACGGCGTTCTGCTCGATCGTCAGCGGATGCAGTTGTGCGCCGATACGGTGCGTGTCGGCCTGCCAGGCATCCTCGCTGTCGTACTCGGCCGCGAACTGGGGCTCCCAGAAGGCGATGTGGCAGACCCGGCCGATCCCGAACAGCACCACCAGCTTGCCGCCACCGGCACGAATCGCGGCGATCTGGCCGGCAAAGTCTGGCAGCGCGTCCTTTGATGCGAAATGCCGTTGTTGGGGAGGAACGGTCAGGTCGCCCAGTGGACCGTAGAACGCATCCGACATGGCATTCTCGAAGGCGCCCGGATGATCCGGGGGCAAGGTGTTCCCGTCGGAATCGCTCCACTCGTCCATGTTGAATCCGTGGACGTGATCGCAGGAGACGCCCCATTCCTTGAGGAAGTAGACGGCCCAGCGGTACATGCCCATCGGGCCAACCGGCAGGATCATCACCAGAGCATGGCCTTCGGTGCGGGCCTGGGAGATCGTCAAGGCGATCTCGTGGCCGAGCATCGCGTCGAAGTCGGCCAGGGTGTCGCAGGGAATCGGCTCGAAGCCGTCGTTCCACCACGGCTGTGGTTGTGTGATGGTCGTTGGATCGTCTCCGACACAGCTGTCGATCTTGGCCAGATCCCAGCCCGACGGCAGAAAACTCTCCATCAACGATCCGCTCAATGTGCTCAACAGGTCCATCGCTCTCTCCCAGGTGGCCGGTCGTCGGGGCAACCGGTTGTCAGATACGCGTCCCACTGTAACGACCGCCGGTCGGTGATTCGAGCGGCACACATGGGCATTGCCTTATCGGATGTCATGCGGCTAAAGTAAGTCCAGCCGCGAACCTATCCCACCCCACGCGACGTCCTGTCGCCCTCGAGGCTCGATGAAGTTTATTGTTGTGCCGTGCGTGCTGGCGTCGTGCCTGGGCATCGGCTGGGCCGTCTTTGTTGATTCCCAGGGCCGGGGCCGTGTTGGCGTGTTGCCAAGCGACGAGGTGGTGCAGGCGGTCGAGACGATCGGTCTCCAGACGCGGGATGTCGTCGAGTCTCTGGAACTGGTCGGGAGTCTCGAAGCGGATCGCGATGTCGAGATCCGGTCGCGGGTCAGTGGCCGGATCGAGGAACTTGCCGTCGACGTCGGTGACCGGATCAGCAAGGGCCAGTTGCTGATCCAGATCGACGATTCACAGCAGCGGGAACTGGTCCGCCAGACGGAGGCGGCGATCAGGGTCTCGGTGGCCGAGAAGTCGACTCAGGACCTGCGTGTCATCGCGGCGCGGCGTGAACACGAACGCCAGAAGAACCTGCTCAAGAAGGGGGTCGGCACCGCTCAACAACTGGAGGCGGCCGAGTCAAAGCTGTCGATCGCCGAGGCCGAGTCGCGGCTGGCGGCTTCGAAGGTCGCTCAGGCCGAAACGGAACTCGAGCACAGCCGCCTGGGTTTGGCCGAGCGTCGGATCGAATCTCCGTTGACTGGTCGAGTGGCCAGCCGGGCGGTGCAGGTCGGTGATCTCGCCAAGTCCGACCTCGGTCTCATGCGAATCGTCGACCTCTCGACGGTTCGCACCGCGGTCCACGTGGGCGAGAGTGATTACAGGCAATTGCGACAGGACCAGCCGGCCGAGGTCCGTGTCGACACGTATCCCGACCCCTTCCCCGGACGTGTCGAGAGGCTGGCGCCGGTACTCGATCCTGAGACACGGACGGCGGTTGTCTACATCGCCGTCGACAACCCCAGGGGATTGCTCAAGCCGGGAATGTACGCCCGAGTTCGCGTGGTGCTGGATCGTCACGAACAGGCCAGCGTGGTGCCCCTGACGGCGGTCGTCGTTACTCCCGGTGGCCCGATCGTCTTCGTGGTGGCCGAAGGGGGTGACAGCGTGCGACAGGTGAGTGTTCGTCTTGGAATTGCCGACAGGACAGTGGTCGAGATCCTCAACGGCGTCGGTCCGACCGACCGGGTCGTCACGTTGGGCAGTCGCCTGATCACGGATGGTCAGGTCGTGGAGGTGGTGGACTGAGTCGCCATGACACTGACCCACCTGGCCGTCCACCGACCTGTGACGACGTTGATGATCGGCCTGGTGGTCGCGCTGCTGGGGTACGTTGCGGTTGATCGGCTGGCGGTTGATCTGCTCCCCAAGCTCGATTACCCCACCGTACGGGTCGAGACGCTTTACCGCGGGGCAGCGCCCGGCGAAATCGAGACGTTGTTGACCCGGCCGCTCGAACAGGCCCTCAGCTCGGTCCAGGGCTCCGAGGAGATTTCGAGCATGAGTGCCGAGGGAGCGAGCACGATCCAGGTCCGAATGAACTGGGGGGTCGACCTCGATGTTGCTCTCAACGACATGAGACAGGCGGTGCAGAAGGTGAGGCGGCAACTGCCCGATGAGGTCGAGGGCCCGTACTTTCGCCGTTACAGCCAGAGCGATTCGCCGATCATCTACCTGGGATTGGAGAGAGTGGGTCCGGGGGCCGAAAGCGAGAGGTCGGCGGCCGAGACGACCCGGCGGGCCGAGATCGAGATCATTCCCGAACTGGAGAAGGTGTCCGGGGTCGGCCGAGTGAGGTTGCGGGGAGCCGTCCGCCGCGAGATCCAGGTCGACCTCGATCGTCAGAAACTCGAGTCACTTCACCTGGGCGTCAACGAGGTTGTGGCGGCGTTGAGGCGACAAAACGTCAACCAGCCGGCCGGCGATTTCGATGAGGGGAACGTGCAGCGGCTGGTTCGCAGCCATGGCCAGTTCCGCAATCTCGACGAGATCAGGAACACGGTGGTCCGTGAACGTGACGGGGCGATCGTGCGTCTGTCCGACGTCGGCCAGGTGACCGACGGGATCGAAGAACGAACCGACTCCAGTCGGGTCAATGGCCAGGAGGGCCTGTTGATCTATATCCACAAGCAGTCCGATGCCAACACGGTGGCCGTCAGTCGGCTGGTTCGGGAGACGGTCAAGCAACTCAATCGTCGGCTGAACGGACTGGAACTCTCGATCCGCATCGACAAGTCCGAGTTCGTGGTGCAGTCGATCGAGAACATCCGGCGGACGGCCGTCTTCGGGATGAGCCTGGCCGCGGTCGTGCTGGTGCTCTTTCTCCGCAGCTTGCGGAGTACGGTGGTGATCGGCGTCTCGATGCCCTTCTCGGTGATGGCGACATTCGTGCTGATCTACGCCCAGGGTTTTTCGCTGAACGTCGTTTCCTTCGGTGGGCTGGCGCTGGGTCTGGGACTGTTGGTGGACAACTCGATCGTCGTACTCGAGTCAATCTACCGGCGGCGTGACGAGGGGCAGCCGATCAAGCAGGCGGCCATTGACGGAACCACTGAGGTTAGTTCGGCGATTGTGGCCAGCACTCTGACGACCCTGATCGTGTTTGTGCCGTTGATCTTCATCGAGGGAATGACCGGGATTCTACTGCACCAGTTGGCGTGGGTGGTGTGTTTCGCCTTGAGCTGTTCGCTGTTGGCCAGCCTGACACTGACGCCGATGCTGGCGGCTCACTGGGGCGAGAAGCGGGAGTCGGGCCCGGATTCCGCTGGTGGCAGTCGACCGGTCGGTCGCCTGGAGGCCATGGCCCAGGATGCGTTTTCGGTTCTCGAGTCGTTCTATGCGGCCATGTTGCGACGGGCGCTTCGCCGTCGGGGTGTGGTGCTCTCGACGTTGCTGTTGATTTTCGCGGTTACGGTCGGTTTGGCGCCGCGTATTGGGACGGAGTTCATGCCCAAGGCTGACGAGGGCGACCTGCGGGTCCGCGGACACATGGCCGCGGGCATCCAGTTCGAGCATCTCGAACGCCAGGCCAAGCAGATAGAAAAGAGGATTCTGTCGACGGTGCCACCAGAGCAACGTGACACCGTGGCGTCCTTCATCGGGGGCGATCGGGATGACTCGGAGGACTGGAACGAGTGTTGGCTGAGGGTCAAGCTGGTGCCCCGCAGCCAGCGGGACCAGTCGGTCGAGGAGGTCCGCGAGTTGCTGGCGTCCTCGATTGGGCCGATCGCCGGCATGAAGGTGCGGGTTGAGGCGCGGACCGAGATGATGTTGGCGCGGATGTTGAGTTTCGGAGGAGACGACGTCGAGGTCGAAGTCCGAGGGCATGACCCGGAAGAGGCCGACCGCATGGCCGACCGGGTGGCGGAGTTGATGAGACAGGTGCCGGGGCTGATCAACGTCAATGTCGAGCGTCCCGATCGGCGGCCCGAACTGTCCGTCCATGTCGACCGTCTGAAGGCGAGCCTGGTCGGAGTCAGTGTCCGTGACATCGCCGAGACCCTGGAAACGACGATCCGCGGGACCGAGGCGACGATGTACCGCGAGGACGGAGACGAATTCAACGTCTTGGTCCGGCTGCGCGATTCGGATCGCGATGGACTGCCCGACATCGAGCGGGTGGGAGTGACGACCGGCGGCGGCCGGGTGGTGGCACTGCGGGACCTGGTCGAGTTCGACACCGGTAATGCCCCGCTGAGAATCAACCGCAGTGCCCGCCAACGCGTGGTGCAGGTCTCGGCCGACGTGGCCGACCGAGATCTCGGAAGTGTCGTCACCGACCTGACCGGACTGCTCAACCAGAACACCTGGCCGCGGGGGTTCACCTATCGGATTGTCGGAGACTACGAGGAACAGCAGCGGAGTTTTCGGGAATTGACCAAGGGTCTGGTGCTGGCCGTGGTGCTGATGTACATGGTGATGGCCTCGCAGTTCGAGTCGTTTCGGGATCCGTTGGTGATCCTGGTGACGATTCCGTTGGGCGCGATCGGAGTCATCCTGGCACTGATCCTGACCGACACGACCCTGAACGCCCAGTCCTTCATCGGGACGGTGATGCTGGCCGGGATCGTCGTCAACAACGCGATCGTGCTGGTCGACTGCATCAAGCAGAGGCTGGGGGACCATGTGGCCGGGGTGGACGGAGATTTCACCGAGGTGATTGTCGGGGCGAGCGTTCGACGGTTCCGGCCGATCCTGATGACGACGTTGACGACCGTGCTGGCGATGCTGCCGATCGCGTGGGGGTGGGGAGAGGGTGGCGAATTGCAGTCTCCGATGGCCCGCGTGGTGATCGGCGGGCTGTTGTCGGGGTCGTTGATCACGTTGTTGGCCATCCCGATTGTCTGTCACATTGTTCGTCCCGGCCAGCGGCCTCGGGTTGTCCACGTCGTGGACCGGTCCGAGTCGCTATAATCCTGCTCTGGCTGATCGGACCGACAACGGGGTGTGAGTCCCGTGGGCAGGAAGGAACCATGTCATGACGAGTGGTGAATCGGGGCCACAACCGGCCGGTTCGACATCGATGCTGGACAGGCTGAAGATAATGCTGGCGGTGGCCCGCAGCGCGATGGATCCTCGTCGTTGGTTGATCGGCGGCCTGGCCGCGTTGATGGTGGCTGCCGGGGGCGTGGTTCTGGACAACTGGTCGGGGGTCGAGCAACCCGCCGAATGGCCATGGAACATCGAACTGGGCACGCTGGACGGCGATCGCAAGGTCGAATCGCTGCTGTCGGCGGCCGGTGCGCAGCCGGTTGCCACGGCGGTGCGGGTGGCCTGGAATCCACGACTGGTGGGCCGCCCGTTGCAGGATGTCATGACGCCCGCGGTGCGGATCGTCGCGTCCAGGGAGTCGTGGTCGGAGACGGCGGTCAACTGGTCGAGATTCCTGTTGGCGGTGATCGCCTGGTCGCTGGCCGGAGTCATCCTGGTCCGGATGACCGCTGCCGATGTGGTTCGCGGCGAATCGGTGACGCTGGCGCAGGCCGTCGGGTTCGGGTTCAGGCAATCCGGTTCGCTGCTCGCGGCGGCGTTGATCAGTCTGTCGTGTTTCGGAGCGTTGTGGGGTTTGGCCGTGCTTGGCGGGCTGTTCGCCAAGATCCCGTCAGTTGGTCCGTTGGTCGTTTCGCTGTTGTGGTTCATCCCGTTGATGCTGGGACTGCTGATGACGATCGTGGCCCTGGGCTTCGTGGCTGGTTGGCCGTTGATGGTGGCCACGATCGGCGTGGAGGACAGCGACGGGTTCGACGGCTTCACGCACGCGCACGGCTTCCTGACCGATCGGCCTTTCCTGCTGGCGAGCCATGCCGCGATCGCGACGATCGTGGCATCGGTCGCCGCCTGCCTGGGATGGCTGGCGCTGTCGCTGACCATCTGGTTTGCCGGTTCGGCGGTGGGTGTCGGCCTGAACGCATTCGATGCCAAGCGTGACCTCGAAGTCGTCTCGAATTCTCTCTCCGAGACCAGCCTGGTGGGGGGCGGCGAGGTGCCGGCCCGTTTGGTCACTGCGGAATCCGGCGAGCCGGCTGACATCCCGTTTTCCTCGACGTTTCTCGTCTTCTGGATCCGGGTGTCTCATGTGCTGTTCGTGGGGTACGTGGCCAGTGTCTTCTGGGGAGTCGTCACCGGACTCTACCTGGTCGTCCGCGACAGCGCCGACGGGATTCCGATGAGCCAGATGTGGCTGGAGTCTGATGACACTCAACCGGAGTCCCCCGTCGGGGGCGCCGCCCTGGAGTCGGCCGAAACCGACAGCGGGTCGTCGGACGAGTCGGACTGACAGGCGGATCAGGCGGTCAGTTGCTCGAACAACGCCCGGTAGTATTGCATCACCCGCAACGGGTCACTGGAAGCGGGACTTTCCGAGAGGCACCAGCCCTTGTAGCCCCGCGCGGTCAACAGCGAGAACAGTTCGCGGTACGGGTACCGCTGGTCGAAGAGGTCGTGGATGTGGACGACATCTCCGAGTCGCCCCGCCAGGCGGTTGAAGTGCGTTTTCAGTGACCCGTCGATGGTCTCACCGGGGTTCGAGTTCCAGCAGACGGTGACGCGGGGATGGTCGGCGACGTCGACAATCTGCCGGATCACTTTCGGGTCCTTTGTCCCTCGCCCGTGCACTTCCAGGCGGATCTGTTGTCCGAATTCGTCGGCCGACTTGGCGCATGCCAGCAGTGCCCGGCCGATCCGTTCGATCGTCCGGCCGCGGTCTTCTCCCTTGACGAATCCGTTGGGACGGACCTTGACGCCACTGCCGCCAACGTCCCGGGAGAGTTCCAGGAAGCGGCGGGTCAGGTCGATGTTCTGCTGGACCACGCCGTGGTCGGCGCTGTGGTATTCACAGGCCGACCCGAGTCCGACCAGGGTGACCGGCGAGTCGGCAAAACGGGCCTTGACTTCGGCTCTCTGAGCCCGGTTCAGGCTGACCTCCACGCCGTGCTTGTGGGTGCTGCGGAGTTCGACGCCGGCGAATCCGGTTTTCTCGCAGTTGGTGATCAGTGTTGGCAGGTTCCACTTGGCTCCCCAGAGGTAGGTGACCATGCCCAGCTTCAGTTCGGATTTCATGACACGATTCTCCTGGCGGGCGAGTCACGCGATCGTGCGGACCATCCGCCCGATTGTACTACCGAACGGGCAGCGAGGCTGCCGCTGGGCGGAAGCCGCACCCGGCGGTCTCTACCAGCGGAACAATGACGTGCCCCAGGTCAGGCCGGCACCGAAGCCGCACATCAAGATCGTGTCGCCCCGGTTGATCCGCCCGGCCTGGAAGGCTTCGTCGAGAGCCAGCGGGATCGATCCCGCCGAGGTGTTGCCATACCGCTGCAGGTTGCTGAAGACCCGCTCGGGGTCGATTCCCAGTTGAGAGACGGCGGCATCGATGATCCGCTTGTTGGCCTGGTGCACCAGGTACAGCGACACGTCGTGGTTACTCATCCCCGACTTGGACAGTACCAGTTCGATGGTGTCGGTCAGGACGCGGACGGCCCACTTGAAGACGGCACTGCCGTCCATGGTCAGGTACTGGCGTCCAGCTTCAACATCGTCGACGGTTACCGGATGGCGTGTGCCGCCGACGGGACGCTGCAACAGGGGGCCGCCACTGCCGTCAGCTCCCATCTGGTAGCAGATCAGCCCCTGGTGCGGTTCGCCCCGGGTCATCAGCACCGCGCCGGCTCCGTCACCGAACAGCGGGGCGATGCGGCGGTCCTGGGGGTCGACGATCCGCGAGTTGCAGTCGCCCCCGATGACCAGTGCCATCTTGCTGTTGCCGGTGGCCACGAACTGGGCACCGGTCACCATGGAGTAGATGAAACCCGAGCAGGCGGCCTGCAGGTCGACGGCCGGGGCGTCGAGGCCCAGCTTGTCCTGGACCAGGCAGGCGGTCGAGGGGCAGCTGTAGTCGGGCGTGAACGTGCCGACCAGGACCAAGTCGATCTCGGATGGATCGACCCGTGCCGATCGGATCGCTCGACGGGCTGCCTCGATGCAGAGATCACTGGTGGCTTGATCGTCCGGAGCGTAACGCCGTTCGAGAATCCCCGTCCGCCGGCTGATCCAGTCCGGATCAAATCCACGCTCGGCCTCCAGGTCCTCGTTGGTGACCACTCGGTCAGGAACATAGGAACCACTGCCGATGATCTGGATTCCGAGCAGGGAATTGGTTCGCTGGCTGAACACCTTAGCTTGCGTTCTCCCGATCGGTGGAACGAGATTTGGTGGACATCTTGGCGACGACCCCGGCCTGCGTTGAGTCAGAGGACGAATGTCCTCGGGAAGCGACCGACTCGGCAGGAAAATGGGGGTTTGGACGCTGCATCAGCGAACGGTCCCTGTTCGTCTAGGTGCTACCGACGTCTGCCGGAGTATAACCCGTTCATCAAAATGAAACCAGCGGTTTCGTCGACCTTTGCCAAGACCAGGCCTCGGATTCTCAGAATCCGCTAAGATGGCGAACCAGTGAGAATCGGGGCGGAGTGGTGATGGAAATCCAATGAGCGTCCATACCATCCGCCTGGCCGGGCCATGGCAACTCGAGAGTGCCACCGATGCCACGTTCCGCACTCGCCTTCCGATCGACTGTCCTCGAGGCGCCGGTCTCTGCGCGGCGCGACGATTTGGCCGACCCGGGCGACTCGATGCCGGAGAACGGGTCTGGCTGGTCATTGATGGTCTTTCGGGTGAAGCCGAGATCTTGCTCAACAAGGTCCCGCTCGAACTTGTCGCTGGATCAGACGGGTTGCGGGGGGACATCACCGATGGGATGGTCGCTGACAACTGGTTGTCGATCCGGTGGAAGGGTGACGAGTCGGGTGGGCTGGCGGGGCCGGTATGGTTGGAATTCGTGAGTGGATGAAACGTGGATGCCGGGTCAGGCGGCACGTTGAGCGGAGTCGTCCAGGGTGACCGAGAGAACCAGCCGGGTTGGTTGTCGGCTTTCTGCCGGTCCCGAACGTCGGAGTTCAATTCTGGCACCGAACCGTTGCACCTCCGCCACACGGGCACGCACCCGCCCGTCCGACGAATCATTTTCACAGGTGCAGGACACATCGGGAACTTCTTCGAACGACGGTACGAACGGCACGTGCACCAGTTGCTGTCGCTGGCCGTTCTGCCAATACACGGTCAGATCACCGTCGAGCCGGTCACCGTCAGAGTCACGTTGTCGCCGGAGGGTCTGCGACAGGTCGGGAACCGGCTGGGGCGGGGCGACGAACGAATCGAGTACCGGGGAAGAGGTGTCCGTGGGCGAGGTGCGAACGAACCGGTGTCGCAGGCTGTCCCGGTACAGCACGAGCGTGGTGGCCAGGACGATTGCCACGAAACTTGCCCACGCGACAGGGTCGGAGAGGTCCACGAGGACGAGCCCGGCGGTTAGTAAGGGGGCGAGGGTGAGCGTGACAACCAGCGGCCTGGGTGCCGCCGAGGACCGTGATGCGCCGAGCCGGTGGATGATCCCCGCCAGCAGTCCCAGCACGGCCACCGTGCCGGTCACGGTCCAGCCGTAGACCGGACTCAGCGACGCGGACAATTCTCCAGCGGCCGAACGTGCGGCCAGCAGCCAGCCGCCCAGCAGCAGGCTGCTCCAAATCGTCACCGCCAGTCGAAGCGACCAACGGCCACGGTCGGTGGATTGGCACGAGTCCATTGGACCCACTCCCTTGAGTCCTGCAAAAAGCCGCCCCGACGGGGGGCGTGGTCGGATCACCCGGTCAACGGCTGCCCGAGTGCGTCGATACGGTCGGTCAGTTCCCATGTGAAGTCGGGGTCGTTGCGGCCGAAGTGACCGCCAGCGGCCGTCTTCCTATAGATCGGCCGTTTGAGGTCGAGGGTTTCGATGATTCCGGCCGGAGTCAGTTCGTGATCCGAAAATGTCGACCGGATTCGGTGTTGAATCTCGGACTCGGACACCGAGGCCGTGCCGTGGCAATCGATTGTCACGCTGACCGGTTCGGCGACTCCGATCGCGTAGGCCAGTTGAATTTCGCACTCGCCGGCCAGTCCGGCAGCGACGACGTTCTTGGCGATGTATCGAGCCATGTAGGCGGCCGAGCGATCGACCTTGGTGGGATCCTTGCCGCTGAAGGCGCCCCCGCCGTGACGGCCCCAGCCACCGTAGGTGTCGACGATGATCTTGCGGCCGGTCAGCCCTGTGTCGCCATGCGGTCCGCCGACGACGAAGCTGCCGGTCGGGTTGACGTGGTAGACGGTCTGGTCATCGAGAAACTCATCGGGCACGACCGGCACCACCACCTCGCGGCGGATGAACTCGGCGATCTCCTCCTGGGACACCGTCTCGGCGTGTTGGGTGGAGACCACGACGGTCGCGACACGTCTCGGGACCCCGTCGACGTATTCGACGGTGACCTGGCTCTTGCTGTCTGGGCGGAGCCAGTCGACGGCCCCCTGTTGCCGGACGTCGGTCAGACGATTGATGATCCGGTGTGCCAATGCGATCGGCATCGGCATCAGTTCCTCCGTCTGGTTGGAGGCGTAGCCGAACATCAACCCCTGGTCTCCGGCACCGCCAGTGTCGACACCCAGGGCGATGTCGGCGCTTTGGCTGTGCAACTTCACGTCGATCTCACACGTGTCGGCGTGGAAAGCGATGCCGTCGATCGTGTAACCGATCTCGCGGAGGACATGGCGGATCACGTCGCGATAGCCGTCGTCGTCCCGGGCTCCGGCGGAGGTGATTTCCCCGGAGACCTGCACGTAGTCGGTGGTGCAGAGCGTCTCGCAGGCGACACGCGAGGCGGGATCGTCGGCGATCAGGGCATCGAGGATTCCGTCGGAGACCTGGTCGGAAACCTTGTCGGGATGTCCCATGCTGACCGATTCGCTGGTGAACAGGAACTCGGACATCGCAGCAGGCTCCATCAGGGCAGATCGAGAGGGCAGAGGTCGGGGGAAGGTGGATTGTAGCGCGGGTCATCGATCCTCACAACTGAGCCTGTTCGTCGGGTTCAGGCGGCGTCGGCGTTTGGAGGATCGTCAGCCGGGGCCGTCTTGAGTCGAATGTCCTCGGGCAGCAATTCGTTGAGGATCTCGAGAGTGGTCTCGGTGGCACCCTGTCGCGAGAGGACGAGGTTGCGGGCGGCTTCTCCGAGGGCGGCTGCGGTGGTTGGGTCGTCGAGCAGTTCGACGAGCCGCGTGGCCAGGGATGGGCCGTCGGCAACCACGCGGGCCCCACCACGTTCGAGCAACTCGTCGACGACCTCTTGGAAGTTCTGCGTGTTCGGTCCGAACAGGACCGCGGCTCCGTACGCGGCCGGCTCGATCATGTTCTGGCCGCCCCGGTTGGTCAGGCTCCCGCCCACGAAAGCCACGTCGGCCAATCCCCAGCAGGCGGCCAGTTCACCGATGGTATCCAGCAGCACGACGGGCCGATCGGCACGGGGAGCATCCTGCTCGGTGACCCGGCTCCGTCGCAGCAGCGGGTGTCCCATCGATACGACCGTGTCGGCCACCTCGTCGAAGCGTTCCGGGTGCCGCGGCACCAGTACCAGCCTCAGGTCCGGATGGGTTTGCCTGGCTGCGACCCAGGCCTCGATCGCCAGTCGCTCCTCGGGTTCCTGCGTGCTACCGGCTACGAACACCGGCGTCGGCCGGGAGATGCCCAGTCTCGCGGCCAGGTTCCGGGTGTCCGGGTTGTCGCGACGCGTTTCGATCCGGTCGAACTTGATCGATCCCGAAACATGGATCCGCCCCGGTGGGGCTCCCAGTGCTTCGAGACGTTCGGCGTAGATCCTGTTCTGCACGATCAATCGATCGAAACGGGACAGCAATCGGCTGAACAACCACCTCAGTCGTCTGTAGCCCTTGAAACTCGACTCGCTGATCCGCCCGTTGACCAGGGCCAGCGGGATTCCCTCGCGGTTGGCGGCGAGGACGAAATTGGGCCAAAGTTCCAGTTCGACCAGCACGACCAGGTCGGGGCGGATCCTCCGCAGCGCCCGGCGGACCGACCAGCTGAAATCGAGTGGAAACCAGTCGACCCGGCAGTCGGTGAACCGCTCGCACGCCAGGCGATGTCCCGTGGCGGTGGTCGTCGTGACCAGTATCTGCAGCGAGGGCCAGAGGCGACGGCACTCGGCGATCATCGGTTCCAGTTGCAGCACCTCGCCCACGCTGACGGCGTGGAACCACGCCAGGCGACTGTCACCGGTGCGGTGGGCGATCCGGCCGGTGAGTTTCTGGCGGATCCCGGGTCGTCGCTTCCCCCGCACCACCCTCTGCCACAACAGCAGCGGTGCCGCCGCGAGGAGCACGAACAGGTAGGTGAGATTGAGCAGCCAGGGCATCCTTACCCTCGTTCGCAGGCGCGTCAGTGGCCTCAGGTCGCGCTCGTTGTCGTCAGTCTAACGTGGGGATCCACAGCACTTCTTGTATTTCTTGCCGCTGCCGCACGGGCACGGATCGTTCCGGCCGACGCGGGGAGCCGTGTTGCGGATCGGTTGGATCACCTCGACTTCGGCTCCCGGCTGTGGGCCGCTGCCTGCGGACTGTTCGGCCGACACTTCGTCGTAGACCGATCCGGCTTCGGCGTGCGACGTGGCCGAGACTTCCCAGAGCGACCCCACGAACTCGGGACTCTGCACTTCGATGCGGAAGATCGACGCGGTGACCTGTTCGCCGATGCGTTCCCACATCAGGTCGAAGGCCGCCATGCCCTCCCGCTTGTATTCCGTCTTCGGGTCCTTCTGGGCGTAGCCGACCAGGCCGATGCCGGACCGAAGATGGTCCATGTGGTAGAGGTGGTCTTTCCAGGCGGTGTCGAGGATCTCGAGGATGAGCGACCGCTCGGCCTGGCCGAGTTCGGGGCGGAAGCGGCTGTCGTAAAGCGAGAGCAGTCGTTGCCTGGCGTCCTCCGGTTCGATGTCCGCCCAGTCGTCGGAATCGAGTGTGACGCCGAAGGACGACTGGGCCCAATCGGCGATCTTCGAGATCTCGGTGGTCGGGGCGAGTTCGGTCGACTCGCCGTTGGTCGGCGAGTGCCCGTCGAAGCACAACTCGTCGATCTCTTCGCGAAGTTTCTCCCCCGCCTCGAATGACCGTTCACTGAAACCCAGCAGGGCCGCGCGGATCTGGTCGCGCTGCCGGTTGGCAATGTCGTTCATCGAGATCGGTTGATCGAAGCGGTCGCTGGCCCACTGCACCAGCCCCTCGCGATCGGAACGTTCTCCGCCGACCTGGCGGGCGACCAGGAAGTTGTTGATGCCAACGGTGACGGGGAACTCGACCTCTTTGTTCCGGTAGAGCTGGTCGAGCAACTCGCAGGTCGTCCCGACGACTTCCTCGTCGCTGTCACTGGTGAACTGCTCGGGCACCGCGTCGAGAGTGAATTGCTGCCGCAACCACTCGCACATTGACCGCAGCGGGAAGAGTTCCTCGAGGAAGATGTCGACAATCGAAAAGTCGTACCGCTCGATCACCGGTTCGATGCGATCGATCAACAGATCGAAGATGGCCTCGCGGGGTTCGGCCCGCAGTCTCTTGTCGTTGAGTCCGAGTTTGTAGCGGGAGTTGGCCCAGCGGGTCAGCGCCTGCCAGTTCCATTCGCTCTCATCGACATCCTGCAGAAGGCACTCCTCGATCTGGTCGGTGACATCCTCCCGGGACTGTTTCAAGGCACTGTCCCTGAGGACGATCTCCAGTTCCTCCCGGGTGGAGTTGCGGATTTCGGCGACGTTGACCCGGATGCCGAAATCTGCGGCGGCCCACTCGGTGATCACCCCCCAGCGATAGTCTCTGTCGAGGAACTCGTTGATCCGTCGCTGTGTCTGCTCGGTGATCATCTGCATGATCAGCTCTCGGCAGTTGATCCCGTCGAGAATCTGCTGGCGGTAGGCGTAGACCCGCTTGCGTTGCTCGTCCATCACCTCGTCGTATTCCAGCAGGTGCTTGCGGCTCTCGAAGTGACGTTCCTCGACTTTCTTCTGCGCGCCCTCGATCCGCTTGGTCACCATCCGGCTCTCGATCGCCTCGCCGTCCTGCATCGTGCGGTCGATCATCCTCATGGCCAGTTCAGGGATGAACAGCCGCATCAGGTCGTCTTCCATCGAGAGGAAGAAGCGGCTCGAGCCGGGGTCGCCCTGTCGGCCGGCGCGGCCACGAAGCTGGAGATCGATGCGTCTCGAGTCGTGGCGTTCGGTGCCGATGACGTAGAGTCCGCCGTCGCCGGCGATTTCGCGGCCCTCCTCGGCCATGCCCGCCTGTTTGGAGATCGCGGCGGTCATGCTGTCCCACTCGGACTTGGGCACGTCGAGCCGCGTCTCGTAGATCTTGGAGAGTTCCTGCCAGGTCTGGTGTTCGGGATTCCCACCGAGAATGATGTCGGTGCCGCGGCCGGCCATGTTGGTCGAGATGGTGACTGCGTTCTTGCGGCCCGCCTGCGCTACGATCTCCGCCTCACGCTCGTGATTTTTCGCGTTGAGTACGTTGTGCACGATTCCGTAGCGATCCAGTTTCTTGCTGATCACCTCGGATTTCTCGATCGACGCCGTGCCGATCAGCAGCGGCCGTTCCGACTCCGCCTGCACGTGCCGGACCTCCTCGACCACCGCGTCCCACTTCTCGTCTTCGGTCCGATAGATCACGTCGGGGTAGTTGACCCGATTCAGCGGCTGGTTGGTCGGGACGGCCAGGACGTCGAGGTTGTAGATCTTGAGAAACTCGCCGGCTTCGGTCATGGCCGTTCCGGTCATGCCGGCGAGCTTGTCGTAGAGCTTGAAGTAGTTCTGGAGGGTGATCGTGGCCAGCGTCTGGCTCTCCTCCTTGATCGTCACACCCTCTTTCGCCTCGACCGCCTGGTGCAGCCCGTCGCTCCACTGGCGGCCGGGCATCTTGCGACCGGTGAACTCGTCGACGATGACGACGTCACCACCTTCGATCACGTAGTTGACGTTCAGCTTGTAGAGGTAGTGGGCTTTCAGCGAGTTGTCGAGCAGGTGGGGCCACTCGGTGTTGCCGGTCGTGTAGAAGCTCTCGACTCCCACCAGTTGTTCGGCCGCCCGGATGCCATCCTCGGTCATGTGGCAGCTGTGTTCCTTCTCCTTGACCTCGAAGTGCTCGGCATGAGTCAGTTGCCGGGCGATCTTGTCGGCACGGGCGTACTTGGAGACGTCGTCCTGGGCGGGCCCGGAGATGATCAGCGGGGTACGGGCCTCGTCGATCAGGATGTTGTCGATCTCGTCGACGATCGCGAACTCGAGCGGTCCCTGCACCTGCAGGTCGCGGGTCGGCTTCATGTTGTCGCGGAGGTAATCGAAGCCGAACTCGTTGTTGGTGCCGTAGGTGATGTCGCAGTCGTAGGCCGGCTGCCGTTCGGCAGGGCTCATCGTCGACTGGATCGCTCCGACGGAAAACCCGAGCCCCATGTAGACCGGCGCCATCCACTCCATGTCGCGGCGGGCGAGGTAGTCGTTGACGGTGATCACGTGCACCTTGCCGGCGATGGAATTGAGTGCTGCCGGCAGCGTGGCGACCAGTGTCTTGCCTTCGCCGGTGACCATCTCGGCGATCATCCCACTGTGCAGAATCTGGCCGCCGATCATCTGGACGTCGTAGTGCCGCATCTCCAGGTGACGGCGACCCACCTCGCGGACCGCGGCAAACACGTCCGGCATCAGGTCATCCAGCGACTCGCCTGCGGCGTAGCGGGCCCGCATCAGCGACGCGGTTTCTGCCAGACGTTCATCGGACCAGGCTTCGATTTCGGGTTCACGGACGTTGATCTGTTCGAGAACCGAGCCGGTCATCACTTCGACCCGTCCGTCGGGCTGACGCACGAACCCCATCTGGCGGATCCGCCGGTCGTTGGCTGACCCGAAGAACCGCCGGAGCAGTTGTTCGAACCAGGTGACGACACTGCCAAAGATGTCGCCCAGTTGTTCGAGGAATTCCATTGTTGTTTCCGATGCCGGGAACCGGCGACCGATCGGGACTCCGACCGGAAAAGCAGAGGCCAGGCAAAACGGCTGGATGAGCCGTTGGTGGCCGGATTGCCCCTGTGGCGGTCAGTTTATTGGCTGCTCAAAAACGGGTCAATCCCGAGAAATCCGGGCTTCTGCCCTCGGTACTCAGACTCCCAGTGGATGCCTGCGGTCGACCAGGGGGATCGGAAGCCGAAGTCCCCGGGCGAAGTGCGACGCGTAAACTCCCTGGACCATTTCGGTGATCGCCATGGCGTGGTCCAAACCCGAGAGGGGTTCACGATTCCGACGGATTGCTTCGACCAGGTCGGTCGCCAGCACCGTGTTGCCGTGGCGGATCCACGTGCGGCGGACGTCCCGGGGTTTGCCGTTCTTGTCGGTGTGCCAGCCGGGAATCGTGATCCTCTGCCAGGCGAGATGTTCTTGATCGGGCAGCACTTTCGGTGCCGGATAGATCCACGCGTCACCGGGTTGCCGGAAGTGAATCGCCGCCTTTTCGCATTCCAGAAACACCCCGTAGAGGTTGTCGAAATTGGACTTGCCGCGGACGGCCAGGTTTGCCGTCGACTCGAAATAGCCGCGGACCCCGTCGGCGAAACCCCAGAGGGCCGAGATCGAGTCACCGGTGATCGGGCCGACCGGCTCGGTCGCATCGGTCCGGTCCTTGACGGTGGCGTCCCGGTGCCCGACCTGGATGTGGCCACTGGCCCACCGCGGTCGCCCGGCCATCGTGATCAGCAGATCGAACCAGTGCGTTCCGTGGACCAGGAGTTCCTCGCCCCCCCCACGGTGGTCGTCCTTGGGCCGGGTCGAGGCCCGCAGCAGTCGACCGTGGCGCCCCGCGCCGATGTCCTGGATGGCCTTGCGGATCGGGGGCATGGCTCGCCACTGGTGCGCCATCGCCAGCTTGACGTTGGCACCGCGGCAGGCGTCCCGCATGCGGTCTGCCGAGACCAGGTCGGGGGCAAAGGGTTTCTCACAGTAGATATGGCAGCCAGACGCGGCCGCCGCCTCGACCATCTCGACCCGATGGGTCAACCACCTCGGGCCAATGCAGACGATGTCGAGTTTCTCGGTGGAGAGCATCTTGCGGAAGTCGGCGTGGCAGCCGTCGGCGCCCAGTTCGCGGGCCTTCTTCTGACCGGCAGCCCGGTCGTGGTCGGCGACGGCCACGATTGTCGTGCCCGGGACATCCTGGAAGGCGCGGTCGAGCCCGTGGCCGTAGCCGCCACGCCCGGTGGCTCCGATCACACCAATTCGAAGCGGCCTGGCCATCGGAAGAACTCCGGATGCGATTCAGATGACGATGTTCTGCGGACGCCCCTGGAGAAACGCGATCGCGTTCTCGGTGGCGCCGAGGTTGAGCAGGTCGTTGCCCTCGGGAGTCTGGTCGGCACAGTGGGGCGTCAGCACGATGTGCTCGCAGCGGGTCAGTGGATGATCAGCCTCGAGCGGTTCGGTTTCGTAGACGTCGAGTGCGGCTCCGCCGAGGTGCCCCGAATCGAGTGCCGCCACCAGGGCGTCGGTGTCGACCACCGCACCCCGGGCCGTGTTGACCAGCAGACTGCCGGCCGGCATCAACGCCAGTTCTCGCGAGGTCACCAGGTGGCGGCTGTCGTCGGTCAGCTTCACATGCAGACTGACGACGTCCGACTGCGAGAAGACCTCGTCCCGTTCGACGTACCGGAATCCCAGTTGCCGGGCCTTCTCGTCGTCGGGATGAAAACTCCACGCAATCACCTCCATCCCGAACGCCCGCGACAGCCGGATCATCTCGGTCCCGATGTTGCCGGTGCCGATCACTCCGAGAGTCTTGCCCGAGAGCGAGGTCGAGAGGACCTGGTGCCAGTCGTTTCGCTTCATCGCGGCGGTGAAATAGGAGGTCTTGCGCGAGATGGCCATCATCAGGGCAAAGGCGTGTTCGGCGACCACCGGCGCGGTGCGGCCGGGGATGTTCGAGACGGTGATTCCCAGCTCGCGGCAGGCGACCAGGTCGATCGAGTCGGTGCCGATGCCGCAGGTGCTGATGAACTTCAGATCGGGCAACTGCCGGAGCACTTCACCCGGCCAGGTGACCGCACCGCGAGAGTTGATCATCACCGTGGCGGCGGCTGCGCGTTCGAGCTTCTCGGCGTCGTCGGTTGGCCGGTTGTCGAAGAGCCGGACCTCGAAGTGCTCTCCGAGTGTTTCGAGCCGGGGAGAGCCGGCGATCTGGACCGGGTCATCGCCCGGGATCAACAGCAGCGGACGGTCCGTCGCCGACATCCTCGTCTCTCCGTACATGCCCCGTGTCGAGTGTCAGTCCGTGGGCCAGACTACGACACCGACCCCCCAATTCCCAGCCGACCCCTGTCCGGGGAGATCGCGTTCGTCGCGGCCCGGTGTTTGGCTTGTTAGAGTGGCCTCGGTCGTGGAGGAGCTGTCTATGGCAATCGGTGAAACGGGAAAGAGCGTTCAGGATTCGTACGAGTCGGTGACGTCGAAATCGCGGGCCGCGTTCGAACGCGCGGCGTCGGTGATGCCTGGTGGAGCCAAGGGGGCCTACTTCTATTCGCCCTATCCGGTGTTCTTCGAACGTGGAGACGGTTGCCGGCTGACCGATGTCGATGGCCACACGCTGCTCGATTGTGCCAACCATCACACCGCCCAGATCCTGGGCCACAATCACCCGGCGGTGATCGATGCGATCAACGCGCAGGTCTCGCGGGGAGTCGTGCTCGGAGGGCCGACGGGTGTCGAGACCGAGTTGGCCGAGGAACTGTGTGGTCGAGTCGAGAGTCTCGAGCGGGTTCGTTTCTGCAATTCGGGAACCGAGGCCACTCTGCATGCGATCCGGCTGGCGCGGGGAGCGACCGGGCGATCCCGGATCGCCAAGTTCGAGGGTGGCTACCACGGCAGCCACGACGCGGTCGAGATCAGCGTGGCCCCGCCGCTGGAGGCTGCCGGAGATCGCCGGGCGCCGACACCGGTGGCCGGTGTCCGCGGCATCGCACCACGAGCGACCGACGAGGTGCTGATCCTGCCCTACGACGATATCGAGGCGGTCATCGGGCTGGTCGAAACCCACGCCGACGACCTGGCCTGCATCCTGCTGGATCCCAAGGCGGGAATCCTGGACCCCGTGGAAGGGTTGGCCGAGGCGGTGGCGGCAGTCGCCGGTGAACACGACATCGTGTTGATTGCCGACGAGGTTGTCGCCTTTCGACTGGCTCGAGGCGGTTGGCAGCAGACGGTGGGGATCACTCCCGACCTGACGACATACGGCAAGCTGGTCGGTGGCGGCTTTCCGGTCGGGGCCTTTGGCGGGCGAGCCGACCTGATGGATCGGCTCGACATGCGCGGCGGCGCGACCGGGTTCCACCAAAGCGGCACGTTCAGCGCGCACCCGGTGGCGATGGCCGCCGGCCTGGCGACGTTGAGGCAAATGACTCCCGAGGCGTTCGAGACACTCGACGCCCTGGGGCGTCGGCTCGCCGTTGGACTGGCCGAAATCGTAGCTCGCCACGACTTGACGATGAGCTGGGTCGTGGCCGGATCGCTGTTCAGCTTCTACTTCGCCGACCACCCGCCGCGATGCTACCGTGACCTGGCCGCGTGTCGGCGGCAGTGGAACCCGTTGTTGTTTCACCGGTTGATCGAGAAGGGGTTCTTCCTGAGCCATTCGCTGGGTATGAACGCCCTGTCGCTGGCAATGGAACCCGAGGATGTTGATGGACTGGTGACGGCGATTGACGAGAGCCTGGAGGCGATGTCGGCCGATGCGGACTGATCCGGTTCCTCTGCCGCGGTGGCATCGGTACGTCGGGACGAATTGGTCTCGAGTTGCCGCCGCGGTCATCGCCATGGTCGGCCTGGGTTGTGGGGCCGCAGCGGGTCGGGAGCCCGTCGAACCGGTGGACTTCGACCGCCAGATCCGCCCCCTGCTGGCCGACAACTGTTTCCAGTGTCATGGCCCCGACGCGAGAGCGAGGAAGGCCAAGTTGCGACTGGATCGTCGCGAGGGTCTGCTGGGACAGGTGGCACCGGGTCGTCCGGAAGCGAGTCCATTGCTGGAACGGATCGCGTCGTCGGATCCCGACCACCGGATGCCGCCACCCGGCAGCGGGCGGTCCCTGACGCCGGCCCAAATCGCCCGGATCAGGGCATGGATTTCCCGGGGGGCGAGCTGGACCCGGCACTGGGCGCTGCGACCGATCACCAGGCCCGCCGTGCCGTCGGCGACCGGGCTCGAGATCCGCTCGCGCAATGCCATCGACCGGTTCGTGGGCGTCCGGTTGCAACAGCAGGGCCTGAGGCCGTCGGGGCCAAGTGATCGAGAGCGATTGGTCCGGAGAGTCACGCTCGACCTGACCGGCCTGCCCCCCCTTCCCGGAGACGTGGACACGGCGGTAGCTGATGGTGGGGCCGACTGGTTCGAGCGATTGGTCGATCGGCTGTTGGGCTCACCGCGGTTCGGTGAACACCACGCCCGGCACTGGCTGGACCTGGCCCGCTACGCCGATACCGACGGCTACCAGGATGATGAACCGCGGGTGATGTGGAGATGGCGAGACTGGGTGATTGACGTGGTCAATCACAACATGCCGTTCGACCGCTTCACGATCGAACAGTTGGCTGGTGACCTGTTGCCGGGGGCTCGGCCCGAACAGGTGCTGGCGACCGGCTTCAATCGCAACAACCGGACCAACGGAGAGGGTGGGAGCATCGCCGAGGAATTTCGGGTCGAGTACATCATCGACCGTCTCGATACGCTCTCGACCACCTGGATGGGACTGACTCTGGCTTGTGCACGTTGTCACGACCACAAGTACGATCCGCTGTCGCAACGTGATTTCTACCGTCTGTTCGCCTTCTTCAACAATATTCCCGAGAAGGGCACCTACCGCCGGAATGCTCCGCCGCTGCTGAAGATCCCCACGCCGGTGGTGGCCGACGAACTGGCACAGCTCTCGAAGTCCATCGATGCGTTGCCCGAGTCGGACAAGTCGAGAAAGACACTCGAGACACGCCGAACCGCACTGCTCAAGGCGGTGCCGTCGACGATGGTCATGCGGGAAGGTCCTCCGCGGGACACGTTCATCCTGGTACGGGGCCGTTACGACAGGCACGGTGAGAAGGTGACCGCCGGGGTCCCCGCAGCGCTGCCGGGGCTGAACCGGGATCTGCCCCGAAACCGACTCGGCCTGGCCCGGTGGCTGGTCGACGATCGGCATCCGCTGACGGCCCGGGTGGCCGTCAACCGGATCTGGCAGCAGTTGTTCGCCCGCGGGTTGGTCGAGACTCCCGAGGACTTCGGGTCTCAGGGGTCACGTCCGTCGCACCCTGCCCTGCTCGATTGGCTGGCGTCAGAATTCCGCGACGGCGGCTGGGACGTGAAACGGCTGCTGCGGTTGATCGTAACCAGTCACACCTACCGCCAGTCCTCGAGGGTTCGCCGGGTCGATCTCCAGCGCGACCCGGACAACCGGTGGCTGGCGAGGGGTTCGCGACTGAGGCTTTCGGCGGAGATGATCCGCGACCAGGCGCTGGCCGTCTCGGGTCTGCTGGTCGAACAACTCGGCGGCCCGTCGGTCAAACCGTACCAGCCGGCCGGTCTCTGGAAGGAAATCGCCGGGGGCGCCTCGGGCGCATACAAGAACGGGTACCGCGCAGATCGGGGGGTGGGCCTGTATCGCCGCAGCCTGTACACATTCTGGCGGCGGACGATTCCGCCACCGATGATGGCGACGTTTGATGCACCGAGCCGCGAGGCCTGTTCGGTCCGACGGGGACGGACCAACACGCCGCTACAGGCGCTGGCCCTGATGAACGATACGTTGTTCGTCGAGGCCGCGCGGCACTTGGCCGATCGCGTGGCCGGGGCGGCCACGGTGGCGGGCCGGATCGACCTGGCGTTTGCGCGGGTGTTGGGCAGACGTCCTCGGGCGATCGAGCGGCAGTTGTTGATGACCAGCTACCAGCGATCGCACGTCCGCTTTGCAGCTCATCCGGCCCTGGGGAAACAGTTGTTGGCGGTGGGCGAGTCGAAGTCACGGGACCCCGGCGACGTGGCCGCCGCGGCCGCATTGGTTACCACCTGCCACGTGATCCTGAATCTCGACGAGGCTGTCACTCGTGAGTGAACACGTTCTCAACGCCTGGCACGACGCGATCAACCGCCGGATGTTCCTCGGCCGGTCGTCGCTCGGGATCGGCACCGGCATCGGCACGGCCGCCCTGGCGAGCCTGCTGGGCGACGATGCGAGTGGACGGGCGACCGATCAACCGGGCACGCGGCCCCGCGCCCGGCGGGTGATTTACCTCTGCCAGTCGGGCGCGCCCTCCCAGCTTGACCTCTTTGATCACAAGCCCGGTTTGGTTCGCCGGTTCGGACAGCCGTTGCCGGATTCCATCCGGCGTGGCCAGAGACTGACGACAATGACCTCCGGGCAGAAGCAGTTCCCGGTCGCACCGTCGATCTTCCGGTTCCGCCGGCACGGCCACAGTGGTGCCGTGATCAGTGAATTGCTGCCGTTCACGGCCCGCCTGGCCGACGAATTGTGCTTGGTGCGTTCGATGCACACCGAGGCGATCAACCACGATCCGGCGATCACGTTGTTGCAGACCGGCAGCCAACAGGCCGGCCGTCCCAGCCTGGGGTCGTGGTTGAGCTATGGACTGGGAAGCGAAAACAGCAACCTGCCGTCGTTCGTCGCCCTGACTTCGTGGAGCCTCAAGGGTGGACAACCTCTCTACGACCGGCTCTGGGGAAGCGGATTTCTGCCCACGCGGCATCAGGGAGTCCGTTTCCGGGCCGTCGGCGATCCCGTCCTGTTTCTCTCGAATCCTCCCGGCATCGCCCCCGGCCTGCGGCGGGAGTTGCTCGACGATGTCGCGAAGCTCAATCGGCTGAAACTCGACAGCTTTGGCGACCCCGAGATCGAAACGAGGATGGCGCAGTACGAGTTGGCCTTCCGGATGCAGACGTCGGTGCCCGACCTGGTCGATTTCGCCGACGAACCCCGCCACGTGTTGGATCTCTACGGTCCCGACGTGGCCCGCCGTGGTTCCTACGCGGCCAACTGCCTGCTGGCCCGACGTCTTTCCGAACGGGGTGTCCGTTTCATCCAGCTGTTCCACCGCGGTTGGGACCAGCACGCGAATCTGCCCAGGGACATCCGCGAGCTGTGTCGAGCCACCGACCAGCCTTCGGCCGGTCTGCTCCGCGACCTGAAGCAGCGGGGCCTGCTCGACGACACGCTCGTGATCTGGGCCGGCGAATTTGGTCGCACCGTGTACAGCCAAGGCGAGTTGACCTCGACCAACTACGGCCGTGACCACCACCCGCGCTGTTTCTCGATCTGGATGGCCGGGGGCGGTGTTCGGTCGGGAACGACCTACGGAGCGACCGACGACTTCAGCTACAACATTGCTGAAAACGGGGTCCACGTTCACGACCTGAACGCGACGCTGCTGCACTGCCTGGGCATCGACCACCGCCGCCTGACGTTCAAGTACCAGGGGCGGCATCACCGTCTGACCGATGTTCACGGCCGGGTCGTCGAGCCCCTGCTGGCCTAGGGGCAGGGCAGCCGAGAGCGGGTGAAGGGGATCGAACCCTCGACATCGACCTTGGGAATATTGCGGTCTTCCACTCTCCCGTGGCCGGATTTTCCCGTGTTTTTCCGAGTGGAACTCGGACACAATCTTGGATCTACTGCCGTCAAAGTGCGTGCAAAGAACATCTGTTTTGCGCGCACTGTTCGCGGGTGCCTCTGAGGGGAATCGCCGTCGGCGTCATTGGGACAGTCTTCCCCATATCCACAGCCCCGCGACGAATGCCACCAGCGCGATGAGCATATAAACCGCACTCCTTTGAACCGACGAGTGTCTCGCCGCCGCCGCGGCCGGATCCTCTCCTGGGTCAGAGTCCGGATACTCTGAGTGCACGCGCAACTTGTGTTTCAATCCGTGGTGGATCATGCCGCACCCGAGGCACCAGACAACAAAAATGGATGGAGTACTGAAAACCAGGAGTTCGGGATTCGGGGTACTTCCCAGTGTGATCGCCGCAAACGGAATCGCCCCGACTAAACAACAGCCCAGGGTTATCGTGCCGAAGTGTCTCCATTTGAATCGGGGGATGTAGACAGACAGGTCTGTGTCTGGTGGGATCGGCTTGTACGACGTTGAATGAATGACCGAAGCAACCACCGTGGACTGAAACAAGAGAAAAACACACCAATTTGTGTAGACCGAATCGAAGTCCTCAGAAGTCACGACGAAAAAATACGCAGGAGCGGTGACAAGCATGGGGATCCCGAACATCCTTGCCCGTTTTCGGAAGCGACGCAGTGATTCTTCGTAGGTCACGGAACGGGCCCTTATCATCGGTTGACCGAGGTCCACGGTTGGCTGGTCGGGCCGCGCCTGCCCAAGCCGGACAGCCGAGAGCGGGTGAAGGGGATCGAACCCTCGACATCGACCTTGGGAAGGTCGCGCTCTACCACTGAGCTACACCCGCTTGTCATTGGATTCCACTACTCCGTCCAGCCTCGCCTGGGAGGCGTCGGCCCGGTGACGGGCCACGCCCATCTCCAGCTGGCCGACGATCTGGTGCAACATCTGGGCCGCATTGCCGAACGTCTGGACGCCGACGATTCTCGGCTCTGGGCATCTGAATCTCAACCCCGAACTGCTGCCGTCGGCGCGTCTGGTCGATGTCGATTTTCACACCACACCGAGACCGGCGGCGGCCGGGGAGCGGTCACCGTACCGTAAACATGAACTCGCATTCATCGCTGCGTCGATCCTGGCCAAGAGTGTTGACGCTGCAAGCAAGACTGACGCTAATACGAACCGCGGCATTCGACGGACAATTTCCTCAGAGAAGGACATGGGAAATGCGATTCAAACTTCACGCCAGAATCTGCACGTTCATTTGCAGCCTTTGTGCCTTGATGATCCTGTCCGGCTGCGGTCAACCGGCGGCCAGCAGCATTGGGTGGGCCGCGAGCGAAAACACGAGTGACAGCGGGACACCGGTTGCGGCGATTTCGTCATCATCGACGGCCGGCGTCTTTGCCAGTGCGGCCGCGAAACAGAAGCAAGCGGCCGTTGACGGTGGCAACAAGGCGGTTGCCGGCACGGGCAAGGCAGCCGTGTCGGCTCCAATGGCGAAGCAGGCGTCTCGGAAGCCGGTTCGCCCACCGACCCTCATCAACATCGGATCCCGCAAGCAACTCTTCGTCGACGACTATCTGCTGGAGAGCTTCCGTGACACCACGCGGGTCCTGAATCCCGCGGAAAAGTCTGATGCCAATCCCATTCTGCGGGCGGACAAACCCTGGGAAGGCCGCGAGGTGCGGGTTGACGCGGTGATCTACGAGGAGCAGGAGAAGCTCTTCCGCATGTGGTACAGCTCCGATGCCGGAATCTGCCTTGCCACGTCCAAGGATGGTGTGCACTGGGAGAAGCCGGTCCTCGGGTTGGTCGAATACAAGGGGTCCAAGCAGAACAACATTCTCCCGCCCGAACAGGTCAAGACCTACTTTTTCAAGGATCTGCACGAAGCGGACCCCGCCAAGCGCTACAAGGGACTCGAGCGCCATGGCTCTCTGTCCACGACGATGCACTTTGATCTCTTCTATTCACCGGATGGGTTTCATTGGACCCCGTTCTCCAAGAACCCGGTGATCGACACTTCGCCTCGCAAAGGTCGCTGGGGGCCGACCGTCTTCATGGGATGGGATCCCATCCGCAAGGTCTACGCGGTTCACAATGAAAACAGCCTCCATCGGTGGTCACCAGCGGGAAGGCGATTGATCGGCCGGGCGGAGAGCCCGGACATGATTCACTGGAGTGAAGCGGAGACCATCATTGCTCCGGACGATCAAGACCCGTCCGACATGGACTTTTATTGCATGCCGGCCATGGCCTACGAAAACCTGTACGTAGGCCTTCTTTGGACGTTTCGTACCATCCGTACGACGATCGTTCCTCAGATCGTCTTCAGCCGAGATGGGATCCACTACAACCGCAGCTACCGCGAGCCCTTCATCGCTCGCGGAGCCAAGGGAATGTTCGACGCCGCGGTGGTCTACCCGATCAACCCCATCGTCCACGGGGACCGGATCCTCTTCTATTACACCGGGGGCAATTATCGGGACAACACGACGATGAGGGCTCTGGGTGACAAGACGATGTTTGCAGTCGGGCTGGCGACGAGTCCCCGTGACAGATTCGTGTCTTTTGAAGGGGCCAGGTTCTCGGATGAAGCCGGCCGGAAACCCTACAGCGAGGTGGTGACGCGGACCTTTTCATTCACCGGGAAGCAGCTGCACCTGAACCTCCAGGCCAACCTGTATACCGGCGCAGGTGTCTCGGGGCCCTGCGGGATGTGGGTCGAGATCATGGACACGACGCATCACGCGATTCCAGGTTTCAGTATGAGAGACTTTGACCCTCTCCATCGAGGAGGGCTCGACCAGGTCGTGTCATGGAAGGGACGAAGTGATCTGAGTGAATTGGTGGGCAGGCCGATCAAGCTGCGCTTCCATTTCAGGAACGCGAGCTTCTATGCCTTCCAGTTCAAGTAGTCTCAGCTTCGACGGCTTCATTCGAAGCGTGTTGAGGTGAAAACAGTCGGTCCGGATCCCGGGCCGCATTTGCGAAGACGTGACCGGGTTGGCGTGCCAGTTGTTCGCCGCATCCAGTGGTCCCGTCCCGCGATCAGCCCCGTCGAAGGCCGCGGGACCCGAACCCCGCCAGGTATCGTACCGTCGGTGACAATCCGGTCGCCTGTTCGGCGGTGAGGTCCCGTGTGTAATCGGTGAACGGCTGGACCCAGCTGCGGCAGTAGTAGCAGAGGATCGCCCGGCGGGGTTGGTCGGTCGTGTTCGGGCCGGAACGGTGCCAGGTGTTGGAGAGCCAGACAGCGACCGATCCGGCGGGGGCGCACAGTGTCACCTCCCCGTCCATCTCACCACCGGACCAGGTCGGCTTCTTCCGCGAGAGATGGCTCCCGGGCACGATTCGAGTGGCTCCGTTGTCGGGAGTGAAATCATCGAGCAGCCAGGCGTTCTGGGTTGTCAACGGAAAGTCGGGCAGCGGTTCGGGCAATTGGCCCAGGGGGACATCGACGTGCCAGGCACCGCCTCCGGTGCCACTGCCAATGCTCGTGGCACTGACGTCCGAGAGAATGCAGTCCTCGCCCAGGACCTCCCGGACGATTCCGAGCACCTCGGGGTGTTCGACCAGGTCGGCGAACTCGGGTCCCTTGGTCAACAGATTCCAGACTCGCTGCGAGCGGTCCTGGTCGAACAGCGTCGGCAGGTGCAGGAAGCACTTGTTGACCAGTTTCGGCTCGACGGGCCACGGTGTCCCGTGATTGACGGCCCGGGTGTGGCGGATGCGCAGCAGCAGCCGGTCAAGTTCGTCACGGCTGATCGTGTAACTCTCCGAGAGGAAGGACTCGAGCTGGTCGTCACCGTCGGCCTCGGGGGCCCCGGCCGGCACGTATGGCTCGGCCCGTTCCTGCTGCATCCGTTCATCGACAACCTGCCGCAGTCGTTCGACGACCGGTGGCGGGAGGACGTTCTCCAGGATGACGTATCCCTGGTCAACGAGTTGTTGCAATGCCTGTTGAGGGTCGGAGGTTGCCATTGCAGCGCGGCCTGCCGGGACACCGTAAACCGGGAAAGAGCAGCACTCGACCAATCGAGATCCAGACGTGCCCCTGTATTCTGCGGGGCGGTCGAAATGGGGTCAATCCGCCGGCATTTTTGCGTTCCGGGCCTCTGTCAACACGCCTTCGGGTTTCGTCGTCGCTGCTGCCGATATAGAATAGGTATCGAGTCGTGTTTCGAAGGATCATGCCGTGCTGACGCTCTCCGACCACAACACGTTTCGCCATTGCGATGGACTGACACGCCGTTCCTTTCTGCAGGTTGGCGGATTGGCCCTCGGCGGACTGACGCTGCCCGACATTTTGCGGGCCGAAGCGGTCGCCGGAGTCAGCAACCCGCACAAAGCCGTGATCATGATCTACCTGACCGGTGGCCCCCCCCACCAGGACACGGTGGACCTGAAGCCGGAGGCCCCGGCCGATATCCGTGGCGAATTCCAGCCAATCAGTACGAACCTGCCGGGTGTGCACGTCAGTGAACACCTGCCGCGGATCGCCCGGAAGATGGACCGAATCACCACGATCCGTACTCTTGTCGGCTCCACCGGTGGCCATTCGTCCTTCCAGTGCGTGACCGGTCGCAGCAGAAGCAATCAGCCGTCCGGAGGCTGGCCCGGTTTCGAGTCGATCGTTTCACAGCTGTACGGTCCGGCTCACCCAGCCGTTCCACCCGGGATCAATCTCTTCATGAAGATGGCGCACGGTCCCTACAATCACCCCGGCTCCGGATTTTTGGGGGCTGCTCACCAGGCCTTTCAGGCCGAAGGGGATGCCCGCGCCAACATGACGCTCAACAAGGGCGTGTCGCTGGATCGGCTGGGGCGGCGTCGCGACCTGCTGTCAGGTTTTGATCGCTTCCGTCGCTCGGTCGACGGCATCCGGGAGTCTGCCGGCCTGGATCCGTTCGCCGAACAGGCTCTCAACGTGCTGACATCGAGCCGCTTGGCCGATGCTCTCGATCTGACCCGGGAATCTCCGGAGATTCGCGACAGTTACGGCAAGGACGACGCCAAGGCGCTGTCTTACGGACACTTGGGCTACCAGGCCATCATGTCCAAGTTCCTGACGGCTCGACGCCTGGTGCAGGCTGGTGCCCGATGCGTCTCGGTCACGTTTGCGGATTTCGACTGGCACGGGGGCAATTTCTCCAACGGGCGCAAGGTGCTCCCGCTGTTCGACCAGGGGTTCACCGCATTGGTGGATGACCTGCACCGGCTGGGAATGCAGGATGATGTGACCGTGGTGGCATGGGGGGAATTCGGACGAACTCCCAAGGTCAACAAGAACGCCGGACGCGACCACTGGAGCCGCAATGCCTTCGCTTTGCTGGCCGGGGGGGGCATGCCGAACGGGCAGGTCATCGGCACTACCAATCGGTACGCCGAAGAGCCGTTGACTCGGCCGGTCCACTTCCAGGAGGTCTTTGCGACGTTGTACCGCAATCTCGGCCTCGATGTGTCCCAGGTCACCGTGAGTGATCTGAACGGCCGGCCGCACTACCTGGTCGACAACGGCGTGCAACCGCTTGCCGAGTTGATGTAGTTGGCGTGGCGGGAAGGCCGGCCGGGCAACCGGACGGGACCGAGCGTGAGTCAGGCGACCGCGGTTGCAGGGTCGCTCGTCGGCATTCTCCGGCCAGGGGGACGTTCATTCGGCCCGGAAATTGATCGTGATGCGGCTCTTGAGGCCCTGCATCTCGAGCCGCGCGGCGCGTGGGTCGTACCAGGCCAGCACGATGCGGTCGGTCGGCAGCTTGTCCTCCAACAGCAGGGTGCGGCCGGTTTTCGAGTCGAGCAGTTCGACGAGCATTCGTTGCTGGCCTCCACGGCCGCGGTCCCTGGTGCGGCCGAGCAGGACCAGCGCCGGAAGGTGGTCGTTTCGGAACCGGACGACGCTCCGCAGTGGTACGGTCCGACGCCAGCGGATGGTGCGGGTGTCGGCGTTGATTGCCAGCAGGTGCCCGTGAACATGGGTGACCGGCAGCATCGTGTCGCCGACGAAGTAGACCGGAGCGTTGACTGCCCGAGGAGCGGCGGCTCCCTGGGCGGGCAGCATCGCGACGTACCAGCAATCGCGGTCGCGGAAGACCTTGATGGAACTGATCCGTTCGTCGTCACCACCGAGCACCTCGAGTTCCAGTTGTCGGGTGTCGGTGACGAGGTCGTGGACCTTGAGCCGGCCGTCGGAATCGATCCAGGCGAGATGGTGGTCGGGAGTGGAGACCGGAAAGATGCGGTCCTTGAGCGGTTCGTCGATCACCGTCTGGTTGGTCAGGGGATCCCACGCCCGGATCCGCTGGATGCCGTTGCCCTCGGTTGTGACGTACATCAGGTGGCGACCGAAAACCCGGCGACGGGTGCGGGCGGTGATTGGCAGCCGAGCCTGGAGTCGACGGCGTCCGGTGAGCGTTTCGTAGACATCGTGTCCGATCCGGTCGCTGCGGCTGACGACCAGCACGTGATCGTCACCGAAGAACCCCGAGGCAGCATCTGCGAAGCTGCCACTGCCGGTTTCCAGGTCGCCTCGCCGCCACAGCAGTTCACCGTCGACCGGGTTGCAGGCCAGCAGGTGCTGGCGTGACTGGAAAGTGACGGCCAGCACGCCGGAGGGCCCCACCCGCAGCATCTCGGGTCGAGTGGCCAGTGGCGCAAATCGACGCTTCCACAGCGGGCGGGTCTCGCTGCGTTCGAGCAGCGACAGTCCGAGCATCGAGGAATGGGATCCCAGGGGCAGCAGGTGCCCGCTGCGGGACTGGTGCCACCAGATGGGGACGCTGAATTGGGGGGGCAGATCTATGTGGCCGGCTTCGACCCCGACCTGGCGGTCCATCAGCGTCACCCGTCGGGTCGAATTGGTGTAGGTCTCCAACAGGTCGAAGGTGGACCGTTCGGAGGTGCTGAAACGACGGCGGACTTTCTGGTAGGTCCTGGGCAGTTCCGCGATGGCGGCCACGGAGTTGTCCATGGTGATCTCGACTCCGGTTGGTTGCGGGGTCGGGTGACGGTGAGTTTGCCAGATTCCCTTGGCCAGGTCATCGGAGGGCCGACGAGCCACCCATTGGCTGCCGGTGAGACCGTCGGCACCGGCCACCTCAGCGAGGCGTCCGTTGGCCAGTTCCTCGAACAGCGGGCCGCATTCGTCCTGGAGTCCCAGCCGGCTCCACAACGAGATCAACGCGACTGTTGCCGGGAGCCGGGACTTCGGACGGCCGTGATTTCGAATCGCCATCAGCAGGAGCTCGGCTTGCTGGAATCGACCGATGCCGACCAGGCGGTCGGCAGCCTCGATCCGGACCGGATCGGCCACCGGGCTGCCGGCATGGCGACGGACGAAGGACAGCTGGTCGACAAGTGAGGCCGACTGCGCCACCGTGGCGGTCTGCCGCCTGAGACGGTCCAGCAGCGTCCGGTCGGCGGCCGAATCGCGGAGGCCGGCCCCGGCCAACGCTCGACGGGAGAGGTCCGTGATCCAGGTGCTGTGCGAGAGCACGTGGATTCCATCACGGTCGGCTGTGATCTCGGTGATGCCGCCGTCGACCGGTCGAGTCTGAAGCCAGTCCAGTCGGGTTGCCGATTCGAAGGCCGACACCGGATCATTTTGCTCGAGGTGCCAGCGGCCTTCCTCAACCAATACCCGTGCGGACTGTCGAGGTGTGTCGGCCAGTTCCGCGAGTCGCTGCAGCAGTGGCCCGGCATCGGCGTCGGACCGGTTCCGAGCGGCCGAGAGTTGCAGGAACAGCAACTCCCTGAGGATCCGTCGGCCGCGTCGGCTGGTCACCGGGTTGTCACTGTCGACAACCGAGTCGAGCAGGCGGCGGGATTCGTCATGCCGACCCAGTGCCAGGGTCAGCTCGGCCGCCTGCAACCGCAGGCGGTCGTTGTCGGGATCGGTGAGAAGCTCGGCGCGGACACGGGCCAGTTGCGGTGTGGCCTGCGGATAGGCGGTGATCCGGTCGGCAGTCAACGAGAGGATCCATTTGCCACCGACGACGAGGTTGCCCGGGCGGATGCCGCCCGGAGTCGGAAGTCCCACCGGCGGATTGGTTCCCGGAGTCGGCCCGGCCGACCTCCGGGCTGGCGGCAGGCTGAGACCCACTTCGTGTCCGGAGTCGATCTCCAGGCAGGTGATCCGTCCGGACTTCAGCGGGATCAGGTAGCGGTCCTGGCCCAGCCGGACGCCACGACCCGAGACCAGGCCCGGTCGCCGTTGCCAGGTCGCACGGCCGGTGGCCGGATCGAGTCCCTGGACCTGTCGGGGACCCACCACCAGCAGCGTTTGCCGCGAGGCGGCCGCCACGTACTCGATTCCTTCTCGCCCCCGAGACCAGGCTGGACGACCTGTTTCCAGGTTCACGCTGGTGATTCGGTCTCCAACTGGCGACAACAGGATCACGTGACCGGATGTCACTACGGGCAGGTTGGCCAAACCGGCATCGCCGGGCAGAGGGCGGGTCAGCGCCGATCGGACTGCCCGGGACGGCCCGTTTGAACGGCTTGGATCCCGGGCGTCGTGTGCCCAACGCAGGGTGCCGTCAACGAGGTTGATGGCCACCGTGACACCGGTCCCGGTCGTGCAGATTGCCAGTCCGGCGGCTTGTGACGGAAGGCATGCCGCCGAGTGTCGCCAGGCGCCACGGACATCGTCGAGACCGGTGTCGCTGTGCACCAGTGGCTGGGACCAGAGTCGGCGGCCGGTGTGGGGAGCCAGTGCCACCAGGTCGATCTGCCGCCGTTGCTCGACTAGCGTGAACAGCAGTCCGCCGGCGGGCAACGCCGAACCGAGGACCGTGACCTGGTCGGTTCTCGAAGCCGGCGTGGAGGAATCCGGACGACGAGCAGGAGTTGTCGGGGGCGAAACCGGCGGATAGATCCACTCACGCGAGATTTCCGCATGGCCGCCGGACGAGTTGGTTGCAGGGATGGACAGGGCGACGAGTTGTGACGGCCAGGAAAACGCGGGGGCCGAACGGGCGCGGCTCCGCCGTCGTGGAACCGGAAGTTGCTCGGGGGTCCTGGAGAGTTGGACGGCGTAGATCCGTTGGCCGTCGCTGGTGATCATTCCGAAACGGGGATTGCCGACAAGTGCCAACGAAAAACGGTCGGTCCCGCTGCGGACGATCGGGACCAGCCGATCGAACGCACGGTGCCTCATCTGCCAGGTGCAGGGCGAGGCGAATCGCCACAGTGTGGCGCCGGTCAGCAACGACAGTCCGCGAATGCCGCGCTGGTCACGGAGCACGACCTGGTCACCAACGACTATTGGATACAGAGCCAGGGCTCCGGTGAGCCGGCCGTCGGACCACTGCGCGGCCGACCAGGGGATCAGAGGCGAGGAGTCACCGGGTTCGGAGAGCCGGGTGTGCCAACCCTCGGCCAGGTGCGGAGCGGCCGCGTCGACTGCACGCTGTTGCCGGGCCGGGCCGAACGGCAACGGCCAGTCGCCAGACGACGGGGAAGAGAGTTCCTGGAGTGCGGCAGCGACGGGATGGTCCGAAAACGGAAGCGGGAGACCGGTGAGGTGGGCAGCGGAGGCGAACTTGAGCCTGAAGGAACGGGTCAGCCGCCCCTGAAACGAGGGTTCGGAACTGAGCATCCGCAGTGATCGCCAGGCGAGTTCGGGATGACCCTGGTCCAGCCACGTGGTGGCAAGGCGGTTGAGAGCCCGAAGTCCGGCGTCGGTCAGACGAAAGCGTCGGACCACGGTTCGAAGCAACTCGATGCGTTCGATTCCTTCGGTCTGATCACCGCGCCGCAACAGGGATGAGGCGGTTTTGCGGTACAGGTCGCGGTACCGCCGTGTTCCGGCAGCCGGGTGAGTGCGGATCAGCTGCAGGGCCACCTGCCGGGCACTGCGGATGGTTCCCTGGTCAAACAGGAACGAATCGGCCGGGCTGTCGAGGATGGCCTGGAGGATCAGCAGCGCGTTGTCGGAGTCGTTGGCTTGGAGCCGGCCGCGGGCGCGAGCCAAGAGGATCAGGTGACGCCGTTGTTGAGGAACGGCGTCGAGCAGTCGACGGACGGCGGCGTCGGGGCCGGGTAGGTCCGGCTGTGGGAGACGGGCCGCGGAGAGGAGGGCCGGTTGGGTGAGGAGGCACGCCAGTAGCAGGGAGATCCTGTTGGGCGCGAAAAAAGAGCGTCCCGAATCCCCACGTGGGGACTCGGGACGCGTTGAGAAATCCCGGCGATAACCTACTTTCGCACTGGTGGGCACTATCATCGGCCCCGGCAGCTTAACGGTCGTGTTCGGAATGGGAACGCGTGTTTCCTGCCGGGTATAGTCACCGGAAAAGGGTTCGGACACTGATCGCGATGCCACCACAAGACGTGACCTCGCGACTGCCCTTCCGAACCAAAACATCCCTGTTCGACAATTCGGTAGTCTTCGAGTGGACCTGACATCACCTCGACGTGCGTGTCAAAAAGGATCGCTGACGGCGGCACTTTCCACTGCCGTTGTCGATCCGAGCGTTCTCATAATTTCGGCAACAGGGCCAAAGATCCCGGACCCGGACCGCGTGGTCCGAGCCAGTGATCAAAATGGCCAAGCCGATCGTCCATTAGTACTGGTCAGCTGAGACAGTTACCTGCCTTACACCTCCAGCCTATCAACCTGGTCGTCTCCCAGGGGACTCAAGCGAAACCTGATCTCGGGAAGGGCTTCGCGCTTAGATGCTTTCAGCGCTTATCCGTGCCGGACTTAGCTACCCTGCCGTGCCACGAGCGTGACAACAGGAACACCAGAGGTCCGTCCCTCTAAATCCTCTCGTACTAAAGAGAAAACCCCTCAAGTTTCGTACGCCCATAGCAGATAGGGACCAACCTGTCTCACGACGGTTTAAACCCAGCTCACGTACCACTTTAATCGGCGAACAGCCGAACCCT
>Ga0310123_10000052_pt1 | contig 92046 bp, 57 predicted proteins | sample CB6_AW_1057_MG_FD_203505 | JGI IMG/M metagenome (GOLD analysis project Ga0310123, IMG submission 203505) | Marine microbial communities from Western Arctic Ocean, Canada - CB6_AW_1057 | ecosystem: Environmental > Aquatic > Marine > Oceanic | place: Canada: Western Arctic Ocean | collected...
CCAAATCACCGAACGCCTCCTCGTCGCCCTCCTGCACGCGGAGCATCCGCTGCACGTCGGGATCGTGGAGAAACTTGAATTGGTTGCTGCTGCTGATCACGATCGAGTTTCCGTGGCCGTCCGGAGAGATTTAACCCCGACGAGACGGCCGAGTTTCTGTCGAATCGGCCGGTTCTGGTCCGGCATCGTCTGCACGGGCTCCCGCAGAACCGGTTCAGTACGCCGCTCGACTCGACTTCCGCCCCAGTATACGCGCGCGGGACTGCGGTGGTCACGCGGTTGATGCTACGATGGCCCGCTCGCCGACGCTGGGAGTCTCTGGGCACGATGAGCCTGAGTCGATTGCCGCTGAGTTACTGCACGAACGTCCATCCGGGTCGTAGCCTGGTTGAGGTAGTATCGGGGCTGGATCGATACACCCGCCCGGTCGGCGACCGTTTTGGCCGCCCGCTGGCTGCGGGCCTGTGGCTGGCGGCTCCGGTGATCGCCGAACTGAAGGCCGATCCGGGTGCCCCACAACGGCTGGCCGGGGAATTGGCCGATCGCGGCCTGGCCTGCTATACGCTCAACGCCTTCCCCTACGGTGACTTTCACGGCGAGAGGGTCAAGGAGCAGGTCTACCTGCCCGATTGGTCCGCTCCCGAACGACTCGACTACACGCTGGAGTGCGGTGAGGTGCTGGCGGCGTTATTGCCCGAGGGCACCGACGGAAGCATCTCGACCGTCCCGCTGGGCTTCAAGTATCTCGAACAAGCCGATGATTTCATGTTTCGGGCCAAGGATGCCCTGTTGAAGTGGGCCGCCGCGTCGGCGCGGCGGTTCGAGGAGACCGGGTGCCGGGTGCGGCTGGCGATCGAACCCGAGCCGTTGTGCTTGCTGGAAACGACCGACGAGACGCTGGAGTTCTTTGGCGAACTGTTCGAGGAGGCAGGGCGACGGGGCATGCGGGACGTCGCCGGTGAGTACCTGGGGGTCTGCTACGACGTCTGTCACCAGTCGGTCGAGTTCGAGGATGTGGCCGAATCGATCCGGCGGCTGGACCGTTTGGGCATCCGGCTCAACAAGATCCACATCACCTGTGCGATCACGCTCGAAGACCCCGCCAACAACCTCGAAGGACGACAGCGGCTGGCGGAGTTTGTCGAGCCGAGGTATCTGCACCAGACCACCGCCCGGAACTCCGAGGGCGAGGTGCTGCGGTGCATCGACCTGGATCGCGAGTTGGCCGAGTCGCCTCCCGCTGAGTGGCTTGCGGCCGAGTCGTGGCGAGTGCACTTCCACGTTCCCGTCGATGCCGAGTCGCTGGGACCGCTGGGGACCACCCGCGACGACCTGCGTCGCGCGTTGACCTGCGTCGCCGCTGACCTCGACTACGCGCCTCACCTGGAAGTCGAAACCTACACGTGGGAGGTATTGCCGGGGTTCGAGCAGCCTGATCTGGTCGGTGGATTGACCAGAGAATTGAAAGCGACGGTGGAGTTGCTCGAGGACGTGTCGGGGGGGCTAGAGAGTCCGGCAGGCTGAAGGGTGTTGCCACGACGTGGTGCGGAATTGGCTCTGCCCCGGTTGTTGGGTTAGAATGGCCGTTGCTGAGAGCGGTGTCATGAGTGACATCCCAGAGTGACATCCCAGATTGACATCCCAGACCCGGAGTGTGGACCGAGCCGATGCGGGAGATCCTGACCGAGTTGATTGAAGCGGTGGGAAGTGGTCGGCGAGTGGCCTACACCGCACTGGTCGAAACACGCGGTTCGACCCCTCAGAAGGCCGGAGCCGCGATGCTGGTCTACGAGGATGGTTCCCAGGCCGGGACTCTCGGGGGAGGCTGTGTCGAGGCGGAGGTCAAGCGGCGGGCACTTCGGCTGCTCGATGATGGCACGACCGAATTGCTCACCTTCAATCTCGACAACAACTACGGCTGGGACGACGGCCTGATCTGCGGCGGTCGCATGACGATGCTGGTCGACCCGATCCGCAGCGCTTCAGAACTGGATTTCTACGAGACGTTTGCCGCGACGCTGGGCGGAGGACGGGGCTGCACCGAGGCGGTGGTGCTCGACGAGGAGAAGTCTGATGGAGGCCGGGTGGCCGACCGGTTCCTGCTGGACGAGTCCGGCGAAATCCTGGCCCGTCGCGCCGAAGGCACCACGCCGCCGGCGCTCGAGAACTCGCTGCGGTCTCTGGCCTCACGCCGCCGACCCTACGTCGCCGCCGGCACCTCCTTCATGCCTCAGCAGAAGAGATGCCGGTTGCTGATCGTCGGAGCCGGTCACGTGGGACAGGAAGTGGCCCGGTTGGCCGAGTCGGTCGATTTCGATGTGTGGGTGGTCGACGACCGGGCCGAGTACTGCAGCCCCGAGCGGTTTCCCGCGGCACGACGACTGATGGTCGCACCGATCGATTCGGCACTCTCGGGACTCGATGTCGACGAGAACACCTTCTGCATCATCGTCACGCGTGGCCACAACCACGACGAGGAGGCGTTGTATCATCTGGTCGAGACGCCCGCGGCCTACGTCGGGATGATCGGCAGCCGACGCAAGATCAAGTTGATCTTCGAGGACCTGCTTGGCGAGGGAATCTCGCGGGACGCCCTGGAACGGGTCCGGGCCCCGCTGGGGTTCGAGATCGGGTCGCAGTCGGTGCCGGAGATTGCCGTGAGTATCGTGGCCGAACTGGTGGCGGTGAGAAACCTGGAGGAGGTGCCCAAGGAGTACCGCCACTCGAGCCTGGTCTCGGAACTGAGTCCCTCGACCGGCTAGGACCACTCGAACCCAACGGCCGCCAACCCGGAGATCATCATGCTCAACCGTCGACAATTCACATCCAGCGCCGTCGCCGCCACGGCCCTGGCCGGTCTGAAGGGCTTCAGCGGCCTGTACGCGGCCGAGCCGAAGACGAAGCGGGCGAGCAAATACATCGATGTGCACACTCACATCGGCACCACCTGGAACGGGAACAAGGAGCTGACTCCCAAGGGGCTGCTCGAGTGGATGGACGACCACGATGTCGAGAAGTCGGTGCTGCTGCCGTTGACCTCGCCCGAATCGTCCAGCTTTCTGCTGCTGACCGAGCCGGCTCTGAAGGCCGCCAAGCAGCACCCCGACCGCTTCATTCCTTTCTGCTCGATCGACCCCCGCACCAGCGTGCGTGGTGGTGTGAAGGGGTTTGTCAGCATTATCCAGCACTGGGTCGACCTGGGAGCTCGAGGTTTTGGCGAGCACAAGGTGGGATTGAACTTCGATGACCCGCTGATGATGCAGATCTACGCGGCGTGCCAGGAGGTCGGCATCCCGCTGCTGTTCCACATCGACGCCCTCCGCGGCAAGGACACTCCCGGACTGCCTCGACTCGAACACGCCATCAAGGCACACCCCAAGCTCAACTTCATCGGCCACGGACCCGGCTGGTGGGCCTCGATTTCCGGAGACTGCAAGAGCCTGGGCAGCTACCCGAAGGGGCCGGTCACTCCCGGCGGCGCCATCGACCGGCTGATGGAACGCTATCCGAACATCTACGGAGATCTCTCGGCGGGGTCCGGGGCCAACTCGATTTCTCGCGACAAGGAGTTTGGTCGAGGGTTCCTGCTGAGGCGGCAGGACCGCCTGATGTTCGGGACCGACTACCTGCAGCCGGGTCAGCAGGTGCCCCAGTTCGAACTGTTCGACAGCCTCGAGTTGCCCGCCGCGGTGCAGGCCAAGGTCTTCCGTAAGAACGCCGAGCGGGTGCTCAAGCTCACCTGAAAAGACGATCGTGCCATCTTCGACCGAAACCCGAACACAGGCCCGCTACGGTCTGCTGATCGTCGCCGGCAACCTGACTCACCAGGAAAACTACTCGCGGGCCCTGGCCGCCGATCCGCGAGTCCGCCTGGTGGGGCTGACCGACGAGTCGGACATCCCGGCCCGACGCCGTGAACTCAACGTCGCCCTGGCCAGCGAGTTGGGGATCGAGTACCTGGAGCCCTACGAGTCGGCTCTGGAGCGCGAAGACGTGGACCTGGTCTGCCTGTGCCCCGAGCCGGAGAGGCGGGCGAGGATGACGGTGGCCGCGGCCCGGGCCGGCAAGCACGTCTATGTCGACAAGCCGCTGTGTTCGACGCTCGAGGGGGCTCGAGATGTGGTCGCGGCGGTCGAGGCATCCGGGGTCCGCAGCCAGATGGTCAGCCTCGTCCGCAGTTCGATCGGGCGGCGTTGCCGCGAAGTGGTCGCCAGCGGTCGGCTGGGGAGCCTGATCGGGCTGCATGCCGAATTGCTGTTTGCCAAGGGCGTCGCCGGCACCGCAGATCTCGATCAGCCCAGACGCGAAGCAGCGGTTGCCGAACGGTTCACCTGGGTCGATTCGAAGCGTGAATTGTTTTGTGTGGGACTCTACCCGCTGGTGCTCTTCGAGTGGTTGACCGGGTGCCGTGTCGAATCGGTCGAGGCGGCCACAGCCAACTACTTCTTCGCCGAACACCAGGGGAACGGGGCCGAAGACTTTGCGGCGCTGTTGGTGGGGCTGGAGGGGGGCATCGAGGCGACGATTACGGTGGGCCGCAGCGGTTGGTCGAGTCACCCCAGTCACGGGATTCACCAGGTGCAACTGGTGGGGACCGACGCCACCGAATCGGTCGACGCGTTTCGTCCTCGGCTGGAGATCTTTAGCGACGCAGCCGCGTGGTGCCAGCCGGGGCTGCCTCACCCAGAGGACCCGATGGGGTTCTGGTCGAGTACCCAGGAGTCGGGTGGGGTAGAGCCCAAGACCGACTGGTGGCCGCTGGCCGCTGAGGCGACTGCCGATGCGGAGTACTTCCTGGATTGCCTGGACGGGGACTACGAGAGCGACGTGCCGGTCTCGATGGGGGCTCACGCGGTGGAGGCCATCCTGGCCGCGTACGAGTCGGCTGCGAAGTAACGCTGGGGTCCGCCACAAGCGGCGTCTGGCCCCCTCCTTGCGCTGGGCGGCCTAGTCTTCCTCGTCCTGCTCATTGACGTCGCTGGTCGAGCCGATTCCCGAATCGGGCGAGGAGGCCCGGCGAAAGACGGCGACGATGTCGTCGACCGGGACGACGTACAGCAGGTTGTCAGGCTCGAAGTCGACCGGGATCGCGTTCTTGGGATGGAACAGGATCTTGTCGTACTTGTTGATCGGAAAATCGTCGTCGTTGTCGACCTGGGCGCTGATTTCCACGACCCGCCCGGTGATCGTGGGGATCTCGGCGTCGTCGGGCAAGACGATCCCCCCCTTGGTCGTCTGCCGTGCCTCGTCTTTGCGGACCAGTACACGCATTCCCAGGGGTTCGACGAATTCGCTCACTTCAACAGGCTCCCGGTTCTTCGGCTCTTCCATTCTAGGACCTCGAAGGGGTCTGGAACAGTGCCGAAGCCCGACCGGTGACCCGGTTTAGGCCTCAGAAGCGGTTCCGCCGGAGGCAGTCGAGGTGGAACTGAGCTTGAGGTGTGGTTGTGAGGGAGGCTGTTTGCCGACGCCCATGGTGATTTCCGCGGCCATCCCCCGCTGGATCAACCAGCCCAGTGGTCCGGCCAACAAGGCTGCCAGCAGCACCACGTTGGAGATCAGTGCCGCTCCGATCAACGCGGCCATCAGCCACCCGAACCGGCTGATCAGCAGCAACTCGGCCGGAGCCAGCATCAGCAGTCCCAGCCCGACGGCCAGGCTGGTCTGCCACATTGCCGGTCCGCATTGCGAGAGTGATCGAGCCACGGCGTCGTGTCGCTGAAGCCCGTCTCGCAAACCGGCCCGGAACCAGGTGATCAGGTGCAGCGTGCCGTCCACGGAGATGCCCAAAGCGACACTGGCGGTGATCATCGTACCGATGTCAACGGCCTGGCCGGCCCAGCTGAGCAGGCCGAAGACGATGCCGACGGGCATCAGGTTGGGCAGCATCGTCAGGATACCGGAGACCGGATTGCGGAGCAGGATCATCATCACCACTGCGATCACGCCGAATGCCAGAGCGAAACTCCAGATCAGGCTGTCGAGCACCGCCTGCTGGGTTCTCAGGAACACCGGCACCATGCCGGTGACCACGTAGTGGCACCCCGAGTGCCTCTTGATCACGCTCTTGACAATGTTGTCCAGGTCGCCGGTTCGCTGGTCGTTGGTCAGGTGGCCGTAATCGTAGTTGGACATCACCGAAACCTGCGCGGTGATCCGCCACAGTTCGTCGCCGGATCGGTTCAGTTTCTCATCACCGGCGATCTCCAGGTCGGTGGCCTTGTCGGCCACGTGCAGGAATGCCCGCGCCCCGCTCTCGGGCTCGGTCTCATCGTCTCCCTTGATCCGCCGCTCGATGATGTTGGATTTCTTCTTGGCGAGTCGTTTGCGGAAACTCGAGGCACTTTCGGGGAGCGGCTTGTACGGTTCCTGGAAATCGGCCAACGAGACCGTGCCGCTGATCTCGGGATGCTCACGCACCTTGCGTTCGATTTCCCGGACCACCTCCATCCGCTCCACGAAGTTCAACCGCTTCTGCTCGTCGCGGCTGAACCGGATCACCAGCTCGACCGGGACGATGCCCGAGAGGTTGTGCTCCAGGAAGTTGTAGTCCTCGACCACCCGCGAGTGGTCGGGGAAGTAGCGGATCGCCTTGGTTTCGGTCTTGAAGTGCCTCAGGCCCCAGGTGCCTCCGACGAAGACGGCGATCGAGGTCAGGGTCACCGGGATCCAGAACCGGGAGACCAACAGCCCCAGCCGGGTCCAGCCGTCTCGCTTGAGGTCGGCCTGGTTCTCGGAACGGGATGGCCAGAACTGCAAGAGGGCGGGGAGTCCGTAGAGCACCATGGCCAGGGAGATCAGGCAGCCGATGGCCGAGTAGACTCCGAATTGACGCACCGGCCTCAACGTGCTCGTCAACAGGCTCAACAGCCCGATCGCCGTCGTCACGCTCGCCAGCGTGCACGGCACCCTGGCCATCCGCACCGCCTCGACCACCGCGGTGGCAGGGTTCTTGACGGCGGAGTGCTTCCAGTAGTTGGCGATGTGGATGGAGCCCGAGACGGTGAGCACAAACATCAGGGTCGGCATCACCACCAGCACCATGTTCATGTGTCCGCCCGAGAGCGGCACGAGCGAGACGGCCAGCAGGGTGGTGTAGTAGCTGACGACCAGCACCAGAGTGGCGAGGCGGCCGCTGCGGAGCATCACGAAGGCCAGCACGATACCGACCAGTCCCGAGAGCAGGATGATCGAGCGGCGGTGCAGCTGCCACGGAGCAATCTCCTCGGACGAATTCCACGCCGAGTCCTTGACCATTTCGTCCAGGGCCGATCCGGCGACCGGACGCCCGCCCATCCGGAACTCCGCGGCACCGATCCCCACCTCGCCGGCGAGCCGGTGAATCTCCACCAGCGTCTCGGCCGCATCGGCCATCCCGGCGTCGGTGAGGCTGACCGAGAGTGCCACGGGGGCACCGGCGTGGAAGAAACAGCCGTCCTCGGCTACCAACCGATCCTCGGGCGAACCCGGTGCCCGCAGGCCGGCGATCAGAGCCATCAGCTTCCCGGTCGCCTCGCTGTCTCGCTGCATGCCCTGGTAGTGGACCTGGAAGTCGTGAGAAGGCAGCAAGAACTGCTCGGGATCAAATAACTCCTCGTCCTCCTCGTCCTCCGCATCCGGGTCGGTCTCGGTCCCGGAATCGGATGGAGGATCACCACCGATCAGCTTCTTCAGCCGCTCGGCCTCCTCCTCACTCGGTTCCCACTCGACGCCGGCCGCGAGGAATTCGACGTCGAGTTTCAATTCGGCGGCGGCCTGCTGGCGGATCAACCACTGGGCCTGCTTGATGTCGCGGCGGCCCAGTTCGGTCAACTGCACTTTCAGGGGCCCGGTGCCGATCAGCACCCCCTCGAGTCGCGCGACCGCCTCGGCCGGCTCGACGTCGTATTTCATCATCCTGGCGATCAGGTCCTGTGGCGTGGTGACCGCCTTGATCAGCTTCGAACCGCTACGACGCACTCCGTTGGCGTCTGTTTCGCCGATCAGCCTGTCGTGAAACCACGTCACCCGCGGGTCGGACAGGGTGCTGGAATCCCACGACACCAGCACGCGGTCCTCGTGCTGGAAATTGTCCTGGTACCATCGCAGCGTCCGCGCCTGGGGATCGTTCTCCGGCAGCCAGTTGGCGATGTCGTTTTCGAGATCGATACGTGAGAGCGACCAGATGGCGGGAGTGGCCAGAAAGACCAGCAGCAGGACCACCCACAGCGCGTTGCCGTGGCCGAACCGGTCGCGTTTGGCAAAGAAGTTGGTCATGGCGTTGTGGAAAGCGGCCATTGGATCAGGTCGAGGCGCACAGAACTGTCGATTTGATCGGTATTTCCGATGGTCCGACTTTGTCCCAGGATGCGGTTCCGGCAGACTTTGTCACCGGATGTGCCTCAGCGGTCCGCCTAGCCTAGCCTAACAGGTCAGTTGCCGGTCTTGGAAGAATGCTGGCAACGCTGAGGGGTCGTTCGGGTTGTAACGATTGGGGAAGATGGGTTCAGGATCCCCGCCTGTGTTCGGCCGAAGGCGAAGCGGACCGCGACCTGCGGCGGGGCGTCTGCCTTCGACTGGCGGTCCGCCAAACGCGGATCTGACCCGCAGGCTATTCGGGGTTGAACCCCTCGACCAGTTCGCGGTCCCACTCGTCCATCAACGGCCAATCGGTGGCACAGGTGCCGAAGTCGGCCATGTGGCAATAGCCCTCGAGCCGATCGATGGTGGCCTGCAGCAGCTCCGGTTCCTTGCGGAAGGGAGGACCGTGGCTGGGCAGCAGCCATTCGATGTCGCTGTCGCGGATCCGCGTCAGGCTCTCGATGAATGACGGGATGTCAGAACCGTGGTGCGCGTCGATGTTCCCCACGCAGCCGTCCCGGTAGATGTTGTCGCCGGAAAACAGCAACTTGCCCAGGCGGAACGCGAGTTGTCCGACGGTGTGACCGGGAGTGTGCCAGACCTCCAGTTCGACGTCCCCCAGAGGCAACCGGTCCCCCTCGTTGATCGTCTCGTCCAACTGCATGGTCGGCATGTCGATCGAGATTCCTTGGGCGCTGATTTCGGCGTAAGTCGTCACCCGGTCGCCCTCGGCCAACAACCTCGCCGCATCGGGGTGTCCGCAGGTTCGGGAACCGGGCAACAGTTCTGCGGCTCGACCCAGGCCCTGGACGTGGTCGACGTCGGCGTGGGTCGCGATCAGGTAGCGGCAATTGGCCAGAGGAAAATCCAGCTGCCGGATGATCTCGATGATATCCCCGACAGTGTCCTGGTAGCCGATGTCGATCAGCAGCCAGTCCGCACCGTTGTGGACCAGGTAGACGCAGCAGCCCAGGCGGCGTCGCGCCTGGTAGTTCATCTCGATCACGCCGGGAAACAACTCGATCCGCTTAAACATCGGTCGCTCTCAACGCCGCCACGGGTGAGACACCTCGCGGGCATTCTACGGGGCGGTACGAAGCGATGACAACCAAGCGGCTTGGACGGGTGGGGCACGGTCCCGAGGTCAGAGCCGCCGAAGGCGGGGGCCTGACCCCGTCCTGCCTTAGTGCCTGTTCCACTCTTCGGGCCGACCGGGACCGGCACCCCGCTGTCCCGGTCAGAATTGCCTCAAATATCAACAGGGGCTCTCGGTGGAGACGCGACCCGTCGGGCCGTCTATGATGAATGGCCAAACTCCTAGACGGCGACTGGTGATCGGCAACGGGAAGCAATCGATGAATACACGTGGTGAGATCGGTCGGGGCAGTGCGTTGTTGTGGCTGATCGGCTGCAACCTGATCGTGTTTGCCAGCAACATCTGCATCATGGTGTTGGAATTGACCGCCTCCAGGCTGCTGGCTCACCACATCGGCCAGTCGCTGTACACCTGGACTGGAGTCATCGGTGTGGTGCTGGCCGGGATCACCGTCGGCAACTACGCCGGCGGGATGCTCGCCGACCGCTTCGGTCATCTCAAGCTGCTGGCGATCCTGTTCCCTCTGGCCGCGGTCACCAGTGGCCTGGCGTTGGTGCTGGATGGTTGGATGGTCAGCGTGACCCGGCCTGAATCGATGGGCTGGCCGATCTGGGTGCTGTGCGTTGTCTCGGCGATCTTCCTGTTGCCGGCCATTGCGCTGGGCACGATTTCTCCGGTCGTCGCCAGCCTGGCACTCTCGCGGAGCCGCAGCACCGGATTCACCGTCGGCAACGTCTACGCCTGGGCGGCGCTGGGTTCGATCGTCGGTACCTTCCTGGCCGGATTCTACCTGATCGACCACTACGGCACGCGGCTGATCATCGGTGGCACCGCCGTGGCACTGTTCGTGATGGGGCTGCTCCCGCTGACGCTGGTGTTGGTAGGCATCATGCGGAAGCGGCGGGAGATTCGCCTGGGCGGCTCCGTCTCGCTGCCGGCCGCCGGCGATGAACTGCACTCCTCGGAACTCGGCCGGCCCGGGGACGGGCCGGGGACCTGGCGGTTCCTGTTCGGCTGCAATGCGATCGTGTTCGTCACCAGCCTCTGCATCATGATGCTGGAACTCTCGGCCACCCGCCTGCTGGCTCACCACATCGGCCAATCGCTGTATTCCTGGACCAGCGTGATCGGGGTGGTCCTGGCCGGGATCACCATCGGCAACTACATCGGCGGCATCCTCGCCGACCGGTTCGACCACCGCCGGACCCTGGGCTGGCTGCTGTTGTTCGCCAGCTTCCACTGCTTCCTGGTGATCTGGCTCGACCAACTCTCGACCGAGTGGTACCGCTCCGAGCCGCCGACACTACTGGGTCCGGTCGTCTGGCTCTCGCAGTGGATTCTCGAAGGTGGACCGTCCTCGGATGTCAGTTGGCCGGTCTGGGTGCTGGTGCAGGTCTCGGTGATCTACGGACCGCCGGCTGCCGCGATGGGGACCGTCTCCCCGGTCGTCGCCGCCCTGGCTCTCTCGAGAAGCCGCAAGACCGGGATCACCGTCGGCAACGTCTACGCCTGGGGCACGCTCGGTTCGATCATCGGCACCTTTTTGGCCGGCTTCTGGCTGATCGACCTCTTCGGCACCCGCGCCCTGGTCACCCTGACCGCGGTTTTGTTGGGCATCACCGCGGCCTGTGCCGCGGCGCCGCATTCGAGACTGAGGCCGGCGATCGCGTTTGGCTGGCTCCAGTTCCTGGTTGTCTTCGGACTCGCCGCCGCCGCACGCGGCGAATCACTCGAAATCGCCGGAGGCAGTTTTGGCGATCTGCTGGGGATCGGACGCGATCGGGCCGGACAGGTCGCGCTGAGCGAAGACTGGAAAGAGACCGGTCACCGAATCGGACGGGGCTTTCACGAGTTCGGCCGGACGCTGTCGCTCCGCGAAGACGAACCGGGACGGTACGAAGATGAGAGCAACTATTCCTACATCACCGTCGTCGAGACCACCGACGAGGACGACGACGTCGAGATGAAATACCTCAAACTCGACAAGCTCGTTCACAGCTACTACGTCCCCGACGACCCCACGCTGCTCAAGTATGAATACGAACTGGTCTACGCGGCCGCGACCGAGAGGGCCCGGCGGGACTGGGCAATCGACGTCGAGGTCGACCTGCCCGCGTTCCCCGGCCGAGACCAGATCGTCAAGAAACTCCCCGGAAACATCTCGTTCTTGGGGTCCGGCGGAGGCCGACTGAGAATCCGCGGCACGCTGTTGCCCAGCGATCGAGACATTCTGCTGAAACTGAGCGCCTCGGGGGCCTGGTGGTTGGGCGTCGAGGAGTTGCATCGCAAGTCGACCGCTTCGGACTGGAGCGGGTTCTCCCCGGCTGATCTCGAGAAACTGCCGCCGGGCGTGAGGATCCCGGATGAGTTCAAGAAGGAGAATCGCACCGAGGAACGACCCTCGGGCGGAATCGAATTCCATCCCGAACTCGGAGTGCTGACCACAGAAATGGTCGTCAGCGACGAACATCGGGACAAGCTGCTGGCCGCGTCGCCGGATCACCCCTGGTTCGAGGCGATCAGCGACCTGTACGCGAAATCTCGACAGGTCCGTACGCTGTTCATCGGAGGTGGCGGCTTCGTGTTTCCCAGGTGGATCCAGGCCAAGTTCCCGTACGACCCGGTGATCGATGTTGCCGAGTTGGACCCCGCCGTCCTGAAGGCCGTCCAGGAAGAGCTGGGGCTCCCCGTAGACGGACTGATCTCACGCAGCACCAAGCTCGGTGACGCGCGGAACTTCGTCGAAGATCAGCTGGCCCGGTCCGACGAGCCCGTGTACGACTTCATCTATGGCGACGCCTTCAACGACTTCAGCGTGCCCTGGCACCTCACGACCAGGGAATTCACCAACGACGTGAAGAAACTGCTCGATCCCAAGCGAGGTGTCTTCCTGGCCAATATCATCGATATCTATCCCCGCTTCGAAGCACCCGCCCGCGATCCGCAGGTCGAATACAACTCCGACCAACAGACGCTCGCCACACCACTGCCTGAAGCGTGGATCGCCGCGGCGGTGGCCGGGGAGTGGATGGAGATTCCGGGGTTGCCCGGGGTCGAGGTGTACGAGCGGCCCGACGAGACCCTCTATCGGCTGGGAGTGAGAGGTTCGGTGACCGAGGAGACTCTCAAGAGCATGCTCGAGGCCGTCGGGGACGACGGGCCGCTGATCGACATCATCAAGGACCTCAACCAACGCTCTCATGATTCGAAGTTCACCCGCGATCGCGGCCATTTCCTGAGCTGCTACACGCTGACGCTCGCCGACGTCTTTCCCAATGTCTACGTCTTCTCGAGCGAAGACGGTGTGCCGCACCGTCGTCGCGACACCTTCGTGCTGATCGGATCCAACTCGCCCCTGGACCTCTCGGAACTCTCCACCGCCGGCGGCCATTGGTCTCAACCTCCCTTCGCCTGGAAGGAATCTCGACCCGACGGACAGAAACCGACTCTCTCGCAGGACCGAAACCAGTGGGGCTCGGTCGTCAACTGGGCCGCCGCGACAGACTGGGGCGGGGTGCTTACGGATAACTTTGCACCCGTCGATCGATTGCTCAAGCCGGTGTTTGTCGAACAGGACGACTAGCCGCAGGCCTGTTGGCGAAGGTGGACACGACCGAGGAGCCGGGGATGGCCATCGAATTCGATTGCCCGTATTGCACTGCGGCAATCCGTATCGGGGATGAGGCGGCCGGCAAACAGGGTACCTGCCCGAAGTGTGGCACCACGCTCATCGTGCCCCGGCCACAAGCAACCGCCGCAGCTGACTCGCCCGCAGCCACCGCAGCCACCGCAGCCACCGACCAGGACGTGGTGCCGGAGGTGGTCCCGGAATTCCAGTCGCGGCCACAGGCGTCGATATCGAGCCGCGTCAGGCGTCGTCGTCGCAAGCGGGGTGGAATGGGCTTTCCGCTTGCGTGCGGAGGAATCCTGCTGCTGGTGATCACGGTCGTCTGGATTCTGAACGACCCGAGCCGGTTTCGGGGTTCCTTGGAAGGCGAACTGACGGCGTCGTACGTGCCGGCTGAGGTGCTGGTCCGGTCGATCGATCCGGAATTGCTCGAGTCTCGTTCCGAGGCGTACGCGGAACTGGTCGAGAGTCTCAAGGAACGGCCCGGTCGGGTTCGCAGCAACGTGATGGTGGTGGCGTTCGTCGAGTTGGGTGGGAGGATGGAGGTGCGGGTCGAATCGGCCAGGGAGTACCGGCTGGTTCGTGTCGGGATGGGTCAGACCGAGAGCCTTCGGACATTTGTCGAGTCGCAGTCGAGTCGACTCGAAGGGCTCCGTCGCGAGGACCTGGCCGGATCCCTGGGCCAGCTGTTGAGTGACTGGCAGGCGGCTGGCGAGGCGGACCTGGCGTTCGAGGATTGGAGCGGTTACCGCGAGTCGGTCGGCTTGACGGCCCTGGTCGGGGGCCTGGGTCACCACGCGGTCGCTCGAACCGGTCGCCAGGACCTGAGGTGTTTGTACGAGGGCGACGGGGCACTGTACTTCCTGGTCCCCACGTCGCTGGGCGAATTCCGCTTGGTGGGCCGCCGTCGCCGGGACGGCAGCGTGCCGTTTCCTGCCGAATTCACCGTCCGCATCGGCTCAGGCGGCTAGTCGCCTCGGCCGTTTACTCGCCGACGTCCCCCCTTGACGCTCGCTCGCAGCGAACCGTATACTCGCGCGCTCAGCCGCTGGAAGGGCCCGATCCTGACCCTCCTGACCCCTCTCCGAGCGGTCCTCACGCTTCGCATCAACCCTCAGCCCCCCCTCTCATTATGGCCGATTCACCTGCTCCCGAAACCGATTTGGTGGCCAGCCAGCCTGAGGAATCCAGCTCGAGTCGGCCGTCGCGACCGGTGGCCAGCGGCGAACTGGGGCTGATGTTCGCCCCGATCATCGGGTTCTTCAAGGACTTCTTCCGCAGCGATCACCCGCAGCACAGGCAACGGCTAATCGGGACCTGGGTCGCCGCCGGGCTGCTCGTCGGCGGCATCGGCTGGAACGTCTACGACAGCACTTCGGCTCAGGCCGAGGAGGTCACCTGGGCGAACTGGATCGGGGTCCCCACGGAAGTCAACAAGGCGATGATCAGGAGCCTTGAAGACGGTGATGTGCTGACAGGGGTGGGCGATTTGCGGGTCAAGGTCTACACCAATTTCCTCAATAAGAACGAAGAGGCGGACCCGGAGATGCGGTCCTGGGCCAGACTGCTGCTGGCCGAGACGCGGCTGAGGCTGTCGCTGCAACGTGGCTACGTTTCCGACAGAAACGCCAAGCGGCAGAAGGGGGCTCGCCGAATACTAAAAGGCAGAAACGACGACATCACCAAGGCGGCAGACGGATTCGAACGCGTCCGTAGCGACTCGCCTGAGGGATCGGTACTGCGTCAACGTGCCCTGTTCGGATTGGCCGTCGTGGCCGAAGCGACCTGCTCGGGAACCAAGAAGTCAATCGCCGACGCGGTCGACGCCTACCGGAAGCTCGAAGCGACCGAGGGCCCGTACCAGGTACTCGCTACGAACCGCCGCGAGTCGCTGGAACGCCCCGACGCCGCGGAATTCTACAAGTGGTTCGTCACGGTCTCTGAAGCTCCCGCACTCGAACCGACTACCCCACTGGGTGCCACCGGTTCCGGAACCGGAACCGAAGGTGATCCCTTCCCGGCCGGACTGCTCAACGACCTGACCGGTGGGAATCTCCAGGCGCCCGATCCCAAGCTGCAGCCCGACGCCAAGGACAAGGACAAGGACAAGGACAAGGACAAGGACAAGGACAAGGGCACACGGAAGATCCCCGACAGCGTGCCACTGCTAGGGAAGAAACCGGCTGCGAAGAAACCGGCTGCGAAGAAACCGGCTGCGAAGAAACCGGCTGCGAAGAAGCCGGCTGCGAAGAAACCGGCCGAGAAGAAGCCGGCTGCGAAGAAGCCGGCCACCAAAAAGAAGTTGGGCGAATGAGTCAACCGGGTGGGGGGTCGCCGATCCGGGTGACCGTCGAGGCTCGGGCCCATGGCTGGCGACTCGACCATTATCTCGTCCGGCTCTACCCCAACTTCAGCCGCGCCCAGTTCCAGGCCTCGATTGCTTCCGAGGCGGTGACCGTCAACGGGCTCTTGGCCAAGTCCGCTCGCCGGCTGCGGGTCAATGACGTGATCGAGTTGAGCCTGCCCGAGGAATCGAAGCCTCGGGTCGAGGCCGAGGACCTGCCGCTGTCGGTGTTGTACGAGGACGAGCACCTGGTGGCGATCGACAAGTCGGCCGACATGATCGTCCACCCCGGCCGTGGCCAGTCAAGAGGAACACTGGTTGCCGCCCTGCAGTTCCATTTCGATTCACTCAGCGACGTCGGTGGTGCGCTGCGTCCGGGTATCGTGCATCGTCTCGATCGAGACACCACGGGAGTGATCGTGGTGGCCAAGAACAACCAGGTCCACCACAAGCTCTCACGACAGTTCGAGCTCCGCGAGGTCACCAAGCGGTACCACGCGATTTGCTGGGGCAGTCCCGAGTTGGACAGTGACTACATCGAGACTCACGTGGCGGCCAGTCGTCGCAATCGCGAGAAGATGAAGGTGGTGCCCGAGGGAGGCACGGCCCGGCACGCGGTGACGTTTTACGAGGTGCTCGAGCGTTTCGAGCGGACCTCCTACCTCCGGCTCTCGCCCCGCACCGGCCGCACCCACCAGCTACGGGTCCACATGAGTTACCTGGGCCACCCGGTCCTCGCCGATCGACTCTACGGTGGCGTCCGGTCCGAAGGCCTCGAGTTGCCGATCCGCCGCCAGGCCCTGCACGCTCGTTCGCTCGAACTGACTCACCCGGTCACCGGCCGCTCGATCCGATTCGAGGCCCCGCTGCCGGAGGATTTCCAGCAGACGCTGGAGTGCTTGCGTCCGGGGGGCACTGAGGTAGGATCGTGACATCCTGCCGCCACCCGGCGGCGTTACGACGCTTGGAACTTGCTGATTACCTGCCAGAACAGGATGACCGATGAGGCTAGCCAGGGTTCGCACCAACGGGGGTTCCAGCGGAGTTGCGGTACTGGCCGAGAATGGCTCGGCGCGGTTGCTGGATCTTTCGGGTTCCGAGAGCATCGATTCACTGGCCGATCTGCTGCACTCGGCCGATCCCACCGCCGGAGTCGAGAGGTTGCTCGAAGCGGGTGCCACCGAGTTGGCTGCCGGCAGCTACACGTGCCTTTCCCCGATCGACTGCCAGGAGGTGTGGGCAGCGGGGGTGACTTACAAGCGAAGCCAGGTGGCTCGGATGGAAGAATCCGAGAGTGCGGCGACTCACTACGACAAGGTCTACACCGCCGATCGTCCCGAGTTGTTTCTCAAGGCGACCCCGCACCGGGTTGCCGGTCCGGGGGACCCGGTCCGCGTACGGGCCGACAGCGACTGGACGGTGCCCGAGCCGGAACTCGTACTGGTGATCAGTCCCGACCTGAGGCTGGTGGGGTATTCGATTGGAAACGACGTGTCGGCTCGAGACATCGAGGGTGAGAATCCTCTGTACCTGCCCCAGGCGAAGTGTTACCGCGAGGCGGCCGGGCTGGGTCCCTGCGTGCTGCTGGCCGACTCGCCGCTGGATCGGCTTGGCACCGAGATCGGGATCAAGATCGATCGTGGAGGTGAGGTGGTTTTCGAGGGCACGACCAACGTCGATCGGATGGCTCGGACCTTCGAAGACCTGATCGAGTGGCTGGGTCGAGAAAACGTTTTCCCCGACGGAGTGGTCCTGATGACTGGTACCGGCGTGGTGCCGCCCGATGAGTTCACTCTTGAAGACGGCGATACCGTCTCGATTTCGATCACCGGCATCGGTACGCTGACCAACCCGGTGGTCAAGGACCCCGCCTAGGGGGTCATGTTTTCTGGACTGCGTGTTGGCAGGAGGCCCATGCTGCGATGGATGCTCCGGTGATCCCGGCCGAACTGCTCGGACAGGTCCACCCCCGGGATTGTCTCGAGGGCCTCGCCGAATTGCCTGATGGTTCGGTCGACCTGGTGTTTGCCGACCCGCCGTTCAACATCGGATACGAGTACGACGAGTACGACGACCGGCGTGATGCCGACGACTACCTGGCCTGGAGCCGTCGGTGGACGGCGGAGGTGGTCCGGGTGCTCAAGCCGACCGGGGCGTTCTGGCTGGCGATCGGCGACGAGTACGCCGCCGAGTTGTCGGTGATGCAGAAGCACGACCACCAGTTGTCGCTCCGCAACTGGGTGATCTGGTACTACACCTTCGGGGTCAACTGCACTCGGAAATTCAGTCGTTCGCACGCTCACCTGTTCTACTTCGTCAAGCACGAGGCGGAGTTTACCTTCAATGCCAACGACCCCTCGGTCCGGGTCCCCTCGGCCCGGCAACTGGTCTACGGCGACAAGCGAGCCAACCCGCAGGGTCGTCTACCGGATGACACCTGGGTGCTGCGGCCGCAGGACATCCCCGAGTCGTTCGGGCCCGACGAGGACACGTGGTACTTTCCGAGGATCAACGGGACGTTCAAGGAGCGAGCCGGTTGGCACGGGTGCCAGATGCCCGAGCAGTTACTGGGGCGGATCATCCGAGCGTGTTCGAATCCCGGCGACGTGGTGCTGGACCCGTTCGCCGGCAGCGGGACCACGCTGGCTGTGGCCCGCAAGCTGGACCGGCTCGCGATCGGCTTTGAACTCTCTCCGGAATACGCCGTCCGTGCCAGCGAACGTCTGGCGTCGGTCGCCAGTGGCGATCCGCTCGAGGGGACCGAGAACCCGTTGACCAGTGCCCCAAGCACCTCGGCCGGCGTCAAGCTCACCGACCGGGCCAAAAGGCCAACCACCGACGACCGCCAGCTCGAGTTGCTGTAGGAAGATTCGCGGTGGCCGGGAGCCGCTGTTCGCGTTCACGTGAGGTCGTCTGCGTTGGACTCAGCCGGCCGTCACGGGTTCGTACTGGCCGGCGAGGCGGTCGATTGCGGCGTGGGGATCCATGTTGAACATCGCGCGGCCTCCGGTGCCCCAGCGGCCGTTGTCGCAGTGGAAGATTGCCGCCGCGTCACGGATCAGGCCCACCGCCTCCACATCCTCCATGTCGCCCCCCTCGATTGCCTCGAACCGGATGTTCACGCCGACAAATGCCGTCAGCATTCCGTTCTCAACCGAACGACCAAACGTGACCTCCTCGAGCCACACGCACTCCACCCACCGCAGGTCCCGCGGAATCCCGCGGACACGGGCCAGGTCGAAGAACTTCGCCTCCAGTTGCTCACGCTGCATCCGAAACCCGTCCACAGCCGAACTCTCCAGGTGAGTTCGCCAGCGACGAGCCAGCCACGGTGCCGACAGGATGAACCCGACCAGCAACACGATCGGGACCGCGATCAGGATCAGCGTCAGGTTGGACATCGACGGGGAACCGGATTCGTCAGAACTGGGGTCGGGGTGGCGTGACCTGTCGGAATTCTCACGAATTCCATGACCGGATTGATACTAGGGAGCGTGGTTGAGTCTCCACAAGTCCTACTCACTTGCATCGGCAAGCAGCACCGATAGGCTCACACGTCACCGATTCTCCTCACCCCGATTCCCTCAACACGGCCCGCCGCTTATGCCACTGCTCGGTGCTCACATGTCCGTCGCCGGTGGATTTCACCATGCCGTGGACGCCGCGGCCGAGCACGGCATGGAGTGCGTGCAGATCTTCACCAAGAACAACAATCAGTGGCAGGCCCGGCCGATGGACCCCGAGTCGATCGCGCTGTTTCGCCGACGAATCGAAGAGACTGGAATCCGACTGCCCTGCTCGCATTCCAGCTACCTGATCAACCTCGCCAGCCCCAAGGACGACCTGAGGCAGAAGTCGGTGGAGGGGATGGTGATCGAGATGGAACGGGCCGAGTTCCTGGGCCTGGCCGGGGTCGTGCTGCACCCGGGCAGCTTCACGACGTCGAGCGAGGAGGAGGGGATTGAGCGGATCGCCGCATCGCTCGACGAGGTACTGCTGATCACCGAGGCACTCGATGTCGAGGTCTGGCTCGAAAACACCGCCGGGCAGGGCAGCAATCTCGGACACCGCTTCGAACAACTCGAAGCCATCATCTCGCGGATCCCCGAGTCGTCTCGGATTGGAGTCTGCCTGGACAGCTGCCACCTCTTCGCCGCCGGCTACCCGCTGGGATCCCCCGACGAGTACGCCTCAACAATGACCGCCTTCGACGAGACCGTGGGCCGGGACCGGCTGCGGGCCTGGCATCTGAACGACAGCAAGAAGGAACTGGGCAGCCGAGTGGATCGGCACGAAACGATTGGCGAGGGTCATATGGGACTGGAACCGTTCCGCCAGATCCTGGGCGATCCGCTCTCGGCCGAGCTTCCCATGTACCTGGAAACTCCCAAGGGCGACCGCGATGAACGTACGCTGGACGCCATCAACCTCGAGACGCTTCGCTCGTTGATTGAGTAGAACCGCGGGTGGCTGAGGTCAGATCCGCGTGGCCGGCGTCTGCGGGGGGCGGGGTTTCGCCGATCCGGAAAACCCGCAAATCCGGCTCAAGCTGATCGCCACACTTCGCCGATCCCATCCGAGGTAGGGGTTGGCGGACTATCGAGCGACAGGCGAGAGGATCTCGCGTGGATTCCCATCCTCAATTGCAGCCCCCCCGGCCCACAACGGCCGCGGCAGGACTGCTGCTTGTGGCCGCGTTGCTCTGCTCTTCAGGTTGCGCCACGACCTGGCCCGTGGTGGGTCAATTCGAGGCTCCTCCCTCGCGGGACAACACGGCCGTCGCGGTGACAGTCAGCGACTCTGCGGCTCGCGTCCGGGCCAACGCGCCCGGTGACGTGGTCCCCGTCGATGCTCCCGTCGCCGGAACGGCCCGGCTTGACGACTTGCCTACCGCAGCAACCGAGCGGCAGAACCCGTCACCGGGGGTTGCGGTTTCGGAGCCGAAACAACGTCCCCGGGCCGAAGCCGGCCATGTCTTTCGTCGCCTCGAGGCTGCTCTGGACGGCAGCGGCCCCCGTCCGTCACCCCCCCCGCCCCCCCTTGCTCACTCGACCCGACCGGTTGTGACGTCGTCCCAAGCGGTGACGGGGCCAATCGAGCCGGTCGGTGGCAGTGATTCGTTGATCCCCCCGGCGAGTGTGCCGATTCTCGGGATCGCGGTCGAAGCGACCCTGCCCGAGATACCCTCGAAAACTCCCCGTGACCTGAAACCGGCCCCGGCCGTCGCCGCGGTGGTCCAGTTGACGGATGTGACTGACTGGTCCGGCAGCGAAGCTCAAGGCAGCCTCGCGGCCGTCCCCGCCGAAACCGCAACGACAAGTGGCTCGGCTGTCGTGATGACCCGAACGGCTCCCTGGTGGATCACTGTGATCGGGCTGGTTGCAATGGTGGGATTAATCGGGTTATCCCGCCGGTTCGGCTGGCCATCGGTGTCACCACTGGACTAACCCGAATCCTGTGCCCTGTGACCGGAATCGGGTGGTGGCACTGGTAGCGGTCGTTCGTCCCGGCCACCCGAGGCTGCTGCTCCAGGGCCCGCGGGGCCGGTTTCGGGTCACGGCCCTTCTGCCGTCGATTCGATAATCAGTAGAAGCCACTGGTGGTGGTCTGCGTGCTCGCTGCGTGCTCGCTGCGTGCTCGCTGCGTGCTCGCTGCGTGCTTTCTGCTGGTTGCGGCAGCCATCCACCCCGGCGGCGATTGCCTCGTCGATTGACATCAATGACTGTTTTTCCGGACATCGTGCCATGTTGCCCGAGTTCTTTCGTGGACACAGCCGACTTGTACTGGGATTGCTGGTCCTGAGCTTTCCCTATCTGTTCATTACCGCCGAATCTCTGACGTCGAACAACGATATCGAGACCTGGTTGCCCGGCGAGGCACCGGTGCGGCGGATCTATGACGGGTTCAAGGAACGTTTCGGGGCCGAGGAACTCGTGCTGGTGGGGTTACCCGGCGAGGAGTCTGCCGAGCCGGTGGACGAGGAGTTGGTCGAGGCGGTTTGCGAGCGGATCGAGGCTTTGCCCGGGATCCGGGTCTGCTGGAGTCCCTATCGGCTGATGTCGATCATGCAGGACCTGGGTGTCGAGCGTGACGAGGCCCGCCGCCGTCTCGAGGGTCTCTCGGCCACGCGTGGCCCCGACGGCCTGATCGGTATCGCCGCATTGCTCTCCCCCGAAGGCCTCGCCGACCGGATTGGCACCGTGGCCGCGGTCCGGGAAGAACTCGCCTACACCCAGCTCGAGGATTCTCAACTCGCCGGAGCCCCGGTGATCGTTTCGGAACTCGATCGCCTCGGCAGCCGCAAGAACAACAAGCAGTTCTTCCTGGTCACCCTGGCCGTCTGCCTGGTGCTGTTGTACTCGACCCTGCGGGACTGGAGGTTGACCGGCGGGATCCTGGGCCTGACCATCTGGTCGATCAACCTGACGCTGACGGTGCTGTCGTGGAGTGGCACCGAGATGAACTTCATCCTGGGCGCGTTGCCCGTGATGGTGATGGTCTTCAGCCTGGCCATCTCGGTGCACCTGGTCCATTACTATCGCCACGCGATGGACGGCCCCGACCCGCTGGGGACGATGTTGCGGATGGCCTGGAAGCCGTGCTGCCTGGCCACGCTGACCACCTCGATCGGACTCGCCTCGCTGCAGGTCAGCGACATCGGCCCGGTTCGCCAGTTCGGACTGGCCGGGGCATTGGGTTCGATCGTGGCCCTGGTCACCGGGTTGGGCGCCGTGCCGGCGTTGTTGACCCTGTTCCCCCCGAGACCTCTCACGACGACCTCCAACCGGCTCCAGGTTGCCGGAAACAACTCTCTGGCGGCTTTCATCGTCGGCCGCAGCGGGGTGTTGGCTGCCCTGAGCGTGCTACTGATCGTGGTCGCCGGCCTCGGTGTCCCCTACTTGCAGACGCGGATGGACCCGGTCGATTTCCTGCCCGCCGGCGGACGCGTCCGCCAGGACGCTCAGCAGATCGAACAGCGGCTGACCAGCACGACGACTCTCGAAGCGGTGATCGATTTCGGTCCACAGCCGCTGCCGTTCGTGTCCAAGCTCGACAAGGTCCGCCACATCGAAGGTCAGATCCGCAAGCACGACGGCGTGCGGCACACGATGTCGCTGGCCCAGTTGTTCCCCGACCAGATGCCCGACGATGTCTTCGAAACCCTCGCGCTGCTCAAGCGGGCCCGTGGGCAGCGTGGCGGGAGCGATTACATCGCCAATGGCGAGAGACTGTGGCGGATCAGTGTGCGGCTGAAGGACGGTTCGGTCGAGGGTCGCCGTCGAGTGAACGACGAACTGGTTGTGGCCACCGCGGGGATGCCGATCGAGTGGACCGGGATCAGCCCGCTGCTGGATCATGCCCAGGGCCAGATCTTCACGGGATTCTGGAAGAGTTTCCTGACGGCGTTCGTGATCATCACCGTCGTGATGGTCGTTTCGCTGAGATCACTGAGTACCGGCGTGGTGGCAATGATCCCCAACCTGACGCCGATCCTGCTGGTCTTCGGAGTGCTGGGCTGGGCCGGCTGGTACGTCGACATCGGGATGATGATGTCGGGGAGCATCGCGCTGGGAATCGCCGTGGACGGCACGTTCCACTTCCTGGTCCGCTATCACGAACAACGCCGCGATGGCGTGACCCGTCACGATTCCTCTCGAGAGGCACTCGGGCGGACCGGGCCACCGATCCTGATGGCGGCCATCATCGCCGCTGCCGGAATGCTCGCACTCTCGCTCTCACCGTTCCTGCCCACGATGAGATTCGGGCTGCTGACGGCCGCGATGCTGGTGACGGCGCTGCTGGGTGACCTGGTCCTGCTGCCGGCCCTGCTGGCTCTCGGTAGCCGCGGTCGGCACGAGCAGGGCTCGGCACGAGACGATTCCGGGTCGGGGTCTCGTAAGAGAACCCCACACGGGGTACAGAGACCGCACTTCGTGACGATCGAAGAGCATCGGGCCGGTGTGAAATCGCCGAGGCGGTCGGGTCGAGCCCGTGGGCGAGGCCGGACGACCCCGAGTGAGTCGATTCCGGCCTGATTGGCGTGCGAAGCGGGCGGTTCCGGGACTCATTTTTTGTGCAAGACGGCCGGTCGACCGTGCCGCTTCGGTTGTGAAACGCCCCGCAGGTCCTAGAATGGTCCGGCTGGATGGGATCCGCTGTTTCGCACAGGACGGCAATGTCGGACTACGTGTTGCTGACCGGTGGCACAGGGCTGCTGGGTCGTTACTTGATCCGTGATCTGACCGATCGCGGTGTCTCTTTGGCGCTACTGGTCCGGCCGACCCGGAAAATGTCGGCTGAACAGCGTGTCGATGCGCTGATGGCCACCTGGGACGTCCAACTTGGACGGCAACTGACCCGGCCGTACGTCATCGAAGGAGATCTCTCGAGATCCGACCTCGGGCTTGATGACCTCGATCGTGACTGGATTGCCGAGAATTGCGACCTGGTGTTGCATAACGCCGCCAGCCTGACGTTTCACGGCACCGATCCCCATGGCGAGCCATGGCGGAGCAATGTCGAGGGCACTCGAGCGATTCTCGAGTTGTGCCGCACTGTAGGAATCGTCGACCTGCACCAGGTCTCGACCGCGTATGTCTGCGGACTGAGAACCGATCGTGTCTTCGAATCGCAGCTCGATGTCGGCCAGGAGCCGGGCAACGACTACGAGCGGAGCAAGATGGCGGCCGAGATGCTGGTTCGCGAGGCTGATTTCCTGAGCCCGCCGACAATCTACCGGCCCTCGATCATCGTCGGTGATTCGCAAAATGGGTTCTCGACCACGTTTCACGGGTTCTACGCCGCGCTGCACCTGGCTCATACGCTCTGGCAGACCGCCACATCCGAGCTCCAGAGCACGGCCCGGGCCCAACCGGCACCCACGCGGCTGACTCTCGACGGCAACGAACGCAAGAACTTCGTCACGGTGGATTGGGTTTCGCGTGCGATTTCCGAAATTCTGGTCCGACCCGAGTGCCACGGCCAGACCTACCACCTGACCTCGCCTGATCCGGTCACTACCGGTGCGATGTCCGACGTGCTCGAGCAGGTGATCGAGAACTGTCACAACAGCTTTGTCGGCCCCGGGCCGCTCAAGGACCCCTCGAACATCGAAAGGCTCTTCTACGAGCAGATGCAGGTCTACTCGTCGTACTGGCGAGACGATCCGGAGTTCGATACGGGGAATACGTGCAAGGCGTTGCCCGGGTTGTCGCCAACGACGGTCGATCGCGACATGCTGGTGAGGCTCTCGGAAGCCGCCATCGAGATGGGCTTCCGCTGGCGAGACCGCCTGGTCGTCTCGCCCGAACCAGCAGCTCGCTGAACCCAGCCCCCCCCAACTTGCTCGCTCCATCGGGAACGAGCCTTCGCAGTTGTATTGGATTGTGGGTTGTGAGACGATCAACGGCGATACCTGTTGCCGATACTAACGAGAAGAGGCAACCGACGTTTCGAGCCCATCCCGGGTGACCGGTGAGTGGGGTTTTTTGTCACGGAGTCACCACGATGTCGCGGTTTCTGCTGGCTGTGCTGCTGTTTTCCGTCCTCTTGAGTCAGGCCGACGCCGCCGATCCCCTCGGCAAGGTGCTCGACCAGGAAAACCAGTCCAAGGGAGTCACCCGTAAGGCTCTGCCTGCGATCGACGACCTGACCTACCTGCGTCGCCTGACGATCGACCTGGTGGGTCGGATTCCCACCACCGATGAGATCAAGCAGTACGAGACGTTGCCGGCCTCTTCGAGGCGTCAGCAGGCGGTCGATCGGTTGCTGGCTGACGAGCGATTTGCCGACCGCTGGACGATCTTCTTTGCGGACATGCTTCGATTGCGGAGCAACGCCGAGGGTGGGAGTGCTTCGATCGCGTTCGTGCACCGTGCCGTGCGGCAGGGAATGGGATGGGACGAGATGGCCCGGCGTATGATCTCGGCCAGCGGCAAGGCCGGAGCCACCCCCGAACTCGGCTATATTCTCGGAGACAACGCCGACCCGATGGCACTGGCCGGATCCACCGCCCAGGTCTTCCTCGGGGTCCGCGTCGCCTGTGCCCAGTGCCACGACCACCCGTTCGATGTCTGGACGCGGAAGGATTTCTACGGTTTGGCCGCCTACTTCGGCAAGACCCGCCGTGTCGAGTCTCAGTTCACCAACATCGTCTACACGACCGAGGCCAACCAGACGACGGTGCTGTGGCCTCCCGAGGGTGTCGAGGACGCCGGGGGCCGCAAGCCGATGATCCCGACCTTCCCCTTCACGCTGGACAAGGCCGATCGTCCCAGCCGTCCGATCGCTCGACTCAGGACTCTCAGAAAACGCCAGTCCGACCAGTTGGCCGCCAAGACCAGGGGCGTCCAGAAGGGTGACGCGGGCCTGGAAGAGTTGCTGGCGGCCGCCGGCAACAAGGCCGACCGGACCACTTCGCAGCGCAAGGGCGACACGTTGGGCGTGGCCGACGAGGCCAAACGCGACGCCAGGAACCTCAAGATCGCCCAGGCCCGCTACCGGGCCAGCAAGCTGCGAACCGACTTGGCCTCCATGGTCACCAACCCCCGCAACCGGCTGTTCGCTCAGAGCTTCGTCAACCGCGTCTGGGGGGAGTTGATGGGCCGGGGGTTCGTCGAGCCGGTCGACAACTTCTCGAAAGAGAACCCCGCCAGCCATCCCAGGACGATGGACTTCCTGGCCGACGAGTTCATTGCCAACGGCTACGAGTTGAAGGGACTGGTCCGCACGATCGTCAACAGCGAGCCCTATCGCCGGAGTCACGCCGTGGAGGTCGCCGACCCGGTGCGGATCGAGCTCGAGACGGCTTTCCTGGCCACGTCGATGAGGCGGATGCTCGGCGAAGTGCTCTACGACAGCGTCGTCACCGCCGGACACCTCTTCGACGTCAAGCACGAGAAGGGTAAGAACCTGAAGGTCGTCTGGGCACGTTCGCGGGTCGCCAAGCCGCTGGCCGGAGAAGAAGGCTCGGCCCTGAAGACTCAACTGCTGGCCGACGCCACCAAGAGCAAGGTGATGAAGAAGCCGGCGATGAAGAAGACCGCCGGGCCCTCGCCGTACGATGTCGAGAAGGCCATCGAACTCGACTTCGAAGCCCTGCTGAGTGAATCGAAGCAGGAAGTGAAGATCGAGCGGATGACGGTGATGTCCAAGGAGGAAATCGAGGCGATGCGGATGCAGCAGGAAGCCTCAACACGCCGACCCAACGTTGAGTACTTCGACCGGTTCATCCGCAGCGTCTTCGACGACAACCCCCGTTTCTCCACCTCGATGCGGATGGCCTCACCGGCGGCACCCGAGCACTTCCTGAGAATCTTCGGGCAGCCCAGCCGCGCGACCCTCGACGAAAAACGCGACCACACGCCCTCGATGAGACAGGCCCTGATGCTGCTCAACGGGCGGTTGACCCACGAAGCCTCGCGGGTCGGAGAACTCGAACCGATCCACAAGCTGCTGGCCGGTCCGAAGCTCAACATCGAGGCGGCCATCCGGTTGGCCTACCGCGAGATCTTCACCCGTAACCCGTCGGCTAAGGAAATCGCCGAGGCCAGGCAGATCGTCGCCGGCGATGGCTCGCCGCTTTCCGGCATGGCCGACCTCCGCTGGGTTATGCTCAACTCCAACGAATTCCGTTTCCTGCCATGACCGGAAACCGACGGCCACGACAGCACACAGACACGGCAAGACACAAGTACAACCAGATATCCTTTCTGATCCAAAGGAGCAACCGATGACGTCAAAGACACGGTCCTGTAGCGACTACAAACTGTCGCGGCGGCGCATGCTGGCCGCTTCGGCCGCCACGGGAGCCTCGATGCTCGGCATGAGCGTTCCGCACCTGCTTGCGGCTCAGGGCACCAGCCATGCTGCCACCGCCGAACACGTGATACTGTTCTGGAACGGCGGCGGCATGACGCACCTCGATACCTGGGATCCTAAGCCCGGGCGACCGACCCAGGGCGAGTTCGAGCCGATCCAGACATCGGCCCAGGGGGTGCAGATCTCCGAGATTTTCCCGCAGTTGGCCAAGCAGATGCACCACTGTGCGCTGGTCCGTTCGATCGCCGGCACACAGGGTGCTCATGGCCAGGCCACCTACAACGTCCAGACCAGCTACCGCCAGACGGCTAACATCCGTCACCCGGGGTTCGGTTCGGTGGTGGTGCACGAACGTAACCGGCTGGGCGACCTGCCCGGCTACATCTCGATCTCCGGTCGGGCTCCTCGAGCCTACTACCTCGGGCAGAAGTGCGAAGCCTACTTCGTGGCCAACCCCGGCGACCGGGACCCGTACCTGGCCTTCCCCGAGGGGATTGGGCAGGTTCGAGGCAACAAGCGGCTGGACGTTTTGGCCCGGTTCAACGGCCGGTTCAACACGGGCAGTGGCGACAAGAAACTGGCCAGCAACCAGACTTCCGTCAAGGAAGCGGTCAAGTTGATGCGGAGCCCGGCTCTGAAGGCGTTCGAACTCGACAAGGTCCCCACCACCACGATCGATCGCTACGGTGACACGGCGTTCGGTCGTGGGGCGCTGTTGGCCAAGCGGCTGGTCGAAACCGGTGTGCGGTTTGTCCAGATCAACCGCGGTGGCTTCGACACTCACAGCAACAACTTCCCCGCGCTGCGGAACCACGGGGACGTGATGGACCCGGCCCTCTCGAGCCTGATCGAGGATTTGGCCGAGACCGGGATGCTGAAGAAGACCATGGTCATCATGCTCAGCGAGTTCGGCCGCACCCCGCGGATCAACCCGAACGCCGGGCGGGACCACTGGCCCAACGTCTTCAGCGGCTTCATCGCCGGCGGCGGCATCAAGGGCGGAAGCGTCGTCGGGACCTCCGACAAGGACGGCATGCAGCCCGACAAGAGACCCGTGCCGGTCGCCGATATGCACGCCAGCTTCTGCCACGCGCTGGGGATTGACCCCAACCGCGAGGTGCAGACACCGCTGGGTCGGCCGATGAAGCTCGTCGACAACGGTAAACCGGTGATCGAACTGTTCGGTTAGACGGACTGCCACAAGACTTCGGATCAGGCAGCGGCCGAGTCGCCCGTTACGGGTGGCTCGGCCGTCGTTCTTATGCCCCACAACCCGAAGTTTCTACTCACCTTTGGGTTTGAATAGGGCCGCGCCAGATGTGAGAATGGGGTGCTCCCGGTGTTGCTCTTCGGCCGGGCTGTACGTTTCCGCTGCGCAAGGAATCCCGCCATGCCACGTCTGCTGGCTATAGCTGTTTCGTTCGGTCTTCTGCTGGCGCTGGTCGTCGGAGAGGCGACTTCCCAGGACGCTGCCAAGAAGGCGAGCAAGGGGAAGAAGAGCCGACTCAGAGGCTCACTGGTCGAGGACCGGGCGGCCAAGAAGCTGGTCGAGGCCGGCGACGGGCGGCTCGAGGCCGGAGAACTCAAGAAGGCCGTCGAGGTCTGGCAGAGCGTGATCGAGAGGTATCCACGCAGCCGGCTGCGCTACGAGGCTCACATGCGGCTGGGCAACTTTTTCCTGGAACGTGACCGCGCCTACGACAAGGCACGAGTCCATTTCGAGGCGATCGCGAGCGAGGACAACCGGGACGAGGACCAGCGGGCCGAGTCGACTCTGAAGATCGGCGTCTGCTTCTACAAGGCCCGCAACTTCGGCAAGTGCTTCGGCGTGATGCGGGACGTGATCGAGCACTTCCCGGTCAGCACCCAGGTCAACCAGGCCTACTACTACATCGGACTGGGCCACTTCCAACTCGGCCACTACAGCCGCGCGATCGCGGCCCTGGAAAAAGTCGGCACCAACATGTCCGGTGAAGATGACCAGGTGGCGAAGGTCGAGGCGGGCAAACGGTTCTTCATCCGTATCGATGACGCGGACCTCGCCGCCCTGGAACCGGGTAAGCCGGTCAAGGTCACCGTCGCGGTGACCAGCGGCGACAGCGAAACCGTCGATTGCTTCACCGTCGGGCGCAACGTGAGAATCGCACTGGGCAGCATCCCCACCCGGCTGGGACGTCCCCGAAAGGGCAACGGACGGCTGGAGGTCAAGGGAGACGACACGGTCACGGTGACCTACACCGACTCGCACACCGCCGACAAGAAGACCGACCAACCGGTTCTCAGTACCGTCACCGTCGTCGGCGACGGGGTGGCCGCAATCACCGACGGGGCCTTCGAGGAAACTCTGCAGGGCGCCGTGCTCGGCAAGGCCATCAACCTCCAGATCTCGGACCCCGACCGAGACCTGACCGATGGCTCGGACAAGATCGTCGCCGTGGTCGAGGTCTACCGCAGGAAGACCGACGAGGAGATTGAGGCCGAACTGCTCAAGAAGGCGACCGATGCCGATTCGGAAGTTACCAAGGCCCGCAAGAACGCCACCAGCAAGAACGCGGCCGATGTGGGCGAGACCGACGCAACGGACGAGGAGGAGATCGATCGGTTCAAGAAGATCGACGAGGTCACGGTCACGCTCGTCGAGGCCCGGATCCAAAGCAGGGTAAGGGGACTGGACGGGAAACTGCCCGATGTCCAGAAAGCTGGAGACGACCCCGCCGCGAAACCCGCCGCGAAACCCGCCGCGAAACCCGCCGCGAAACCCGCCGCCAAACCCGCCGCGAAACCCGCCGCGAAACCCGCCGCCAAACCCGCCGCCAAACCCGCCGCCAAACCTGCCGCCAAACCTGCCGCCAAACCTGCCGCCAAACCTGCCGCCAAACCTGCCGCCAAACCTGTGGCGAAGCCTGCCGCTGACAAGAAGGATGCCCCGAAGCCGGCTCCCGAGCCGGTCGTCGACAACTCGATTCACACCGGCGTGTTCCGCGCCACGGTCACGTTGGCCAAGGTCGAGGAGATCGTTGCCGGGGATGCGATCCTGCAGGCGATGCCCGGCGACAAGGTTCGGCTGGTCTATCTCGACGAACGCAACAGCAGCGATGGAGTCTACCAGGTGCAGTCGGAGGCTCGTTGCATCGAGGGTAACCTCGGAGGAGTCCGGGTCACTCGGGCGGTCATCTCGGACCTGGAACTCCGGTTGCAGACCGAATTGAAGACGGCCGGCGCGTTGACCAACATCGCCAGCCGGTACAAGGAGTTCGGTCTCAAGTCCAACGCCAACGACAAGTACATGCAGGCTCTGGCGGTCTGCGAGAAGGTGGCCCGTTCGGCCTCGAAACTCGGCGGCCGGTTGCTCGAAGAGACCTACGTGCAACTGTGGCAGATCTACTTTGAAATGGACCGACTCGAGCTGGCCGCGGCGATGGCCCAGAGGCTTCAGCGAGAGTTCCCCAACAGCGGGTTCGTCGACGATGCCCTGCTGCAGTTGGCCGATGTCGCTCGCAAGCGGGGCAACCTGCAGCGGGCCGTCGGAATCTACAACCGGTTGGTCAGCATGAAGACCAGCCAGTTGCGGGGCGAGGCCCAGTTCGGGATCGCCCAGTGCTACGAGCAGATGGCCACGGCATCCACCGGGACCGGGGCGGCGCAGCTGCGAGACCGGGCCTTCCAGGAATACAAGAAGGTCTTCGACCAGTTCCCCGACAGCGGCCGGGTGGGCGAGGCGGTCTCGAGAATGGCCAACTACTACTACCAGCAACGCGATTTCGCTCGAGCCATCGACACCTTCGAAACGGTGCTCAGCGACTACCCCGACGCCAAGTTTCTCGACGTGATCCTGTTCAACTATGGCCGCTGCCTGTACCGGATGAACCGCCGTCCCGAGGCCGGACGGCGATTCGACCAGTTGATCCAGGAGTTCCCCGAGAGCCCCCTGGCGACCGACGCCAAGAAGATCTCTGATGCTCTCTCGCGACTCAACCGGCCCAAGCCGACACCCGCTCCCGCCGGGGGAGAAACCAAGGGAGCGGCCAAGGGGACCGATGACGGGAGCTAGGGGCTGGGAAGCCACTCGGCCCGAGACTGCTGAATGCTGACGCGGAATTGTGAACGAATCCAACGAGCCCAACGGGCACGAATCACGACGAGGTGGGGACGATGACGGGTACACGTAATACGCGGTGGACTGTTCGGCTGGTGGAGTGGGCTGGCGGGCACCGGGCAACCTGGCCTGTGATCCTGATCGCGGTGGGCCTGGCCGGGGTGCTGGTCGCCCAGGACGCCAAGCCGCCTGCCAAGGACGCCAAGAAGGTCCCGGGCGAGATCGACGCCATCAGCCAGCAGGCGACCCGGCTCGAAGGGGAACTCGGCAAGTTCAAGGACACCTCCAGCGAAGCCGCCGACGCGATGGTCAAGCTAGTCGACCTGTACCACCAGCACGGACGGCTGTTCGGCCTGATCCGAATCGCCGGTCGGTTCGTCGCCTCGCACCCCACCGACAAACGTCACCACGACGTGCTGTTGAAGCTCATCGACGGGCTCGACGCCGCCAGCCGCCACAGTGATTTCATCTCGTCGGCCCGCCAGTGGCTGGAACGCTATTCCAAGGACCCCGCCGCCGCCGACGTGGAGATCCGTCTCGCCGCGGTGCTCGACCGCAAGACCGACCGTCGCGCCTCGGGAGCCGCTCACGAAGTGGTCTTCCGTCGCAGCCCCGGCTCGGCCCTGGGACGACGCCACGCCGTGACCGCCGTCACTCACTACGCAGCGGTCAACAACAAAGCGGTCTACAGCCAGGCCGCCACTCTCGCCGAAGAACTCCTCGCCACCTTCCCCAAGGGGGTTTCGGCCGAGGAGTCGGGATGGCAGGCGGTGGCCCAGTGGCGACGGGGCAACGAGTGGGCCAAGAGCAACACCGCGGCGACGAAGTTGTTGGCCAAGGGCTTGCCCGCCACGCCGACCCGCAAGCGACAGCTCTACCTGATGATGGGTGAGAACTACGGCCGGCTGGGCCAGTGGGCCAACGCCACCGACAGCTACACCAAGGCCCGTGCCCTCAGCGACAGCCAGGACGTGCACTACCTGGTGATCACGGCACTCGCGAACAACCAGGCCGCCAAGCCGGCCCAGATGGCACCGGTCGTCAACGACTACCTCCGCAAGTACCCCGCTCGCCCCGACCGCTTCGACCGGCTCGGGCTGCTGGCCAACAAGTACGTACAGGCCCAGGACCTGGCCAACGCCAACCGCATCTACGCCCAGCTGCTGCCCCTCTCGGCCCGCTCGCACGGGGCCGCCTCCGCCTACCTCCGCACTCGCGGCAAACAACCGGCCAAGCCAGCCGATCATGCCGTCAGCGAAAAGGTGTTGCTGGATGCCATCAACCGCAATCCCAGCCGCCCCGACAAGGCCTACCTCGGCTACGTCCTCGCCTTCGAAGTATACCGCGACCGGATGAAGCAGGTCGAAAGGACCCGCGCGACACTGCGACAGGTGGTCTCCAGTTGGCCGAGCAACGAGAGTTACTCGACCAACGCCGCCAGCTGGTTGTTCTCCAACGCGACCTCTGACGCGGAATTCAACGCTGAGGTGACCCGTTACCTCGCCTCTCGGAAACGTGTGCCGCAGTTGGGCAGCTTCCGGGGCGTGCTGGCCGGCTGGATCGACTCGGCCCGCCGCAACAAGGACACCAGGAACCGGGCCGCCTCGGCCAAGGCACTGCTCCAGACCGCCGATGCCGATCCGCTGCTGCAAAGCTGGGTCGCCGGCGAGCCGGCCAACAAAAAGGGAGACACCGCGCGGGAATCGATGATCAAAGGACCCCTCTTCAAACAGCTCTCCACCGAATCAGCTCGCAACCTGCTCTCTCGCCACGCCTACTACCTCCGACACCAGGCCCCCGGCAACCAGCGGTCACGATCGACGGCCGCCTACGGGATGCTGGCCAAGCGGTTCCCCAAGGAGTTCCCCTTGGCCCTCGAATGGCTGGCCGCGGCGACTGACTACGGCCCGGCCGAGGCGGCCGGTGAGGCGAGCCGGCACCTGATGTCGCTCACGGCCACCTCGAGCAGCAGCGACACCTTCCGCCGCTTGATGGTCGTCGCCGATATGAACAAGTCGCCCGAACTGGCCCGAGCGGCTCATACCTGGATCGTCGGAACCGAGAAGGCTCAGGGGGCGGCATTCACCTACGCCTACCAGGTCGGCGATACACTCAAGAAATACAAGCTTGACGAGCTGGCCATCGCCTACTGGCGGTCTCATGTCAGCGTCCAGCGCAACCACTACGACTCGATCTACTGTGCCGGTCGCGTGCTGGCCACGCTCGAGGAGGCTCAGAAACCGGCGTTTCTGCAGGAATTGATCACTCACGAATCCGACTACCGCGGCTCGTATGCAGCCCAGTTGGCCAACTGGTACTTCCGCCAGGAGAAGCCGAACCTGGTCGAGTGGGAAAAGACGGTGCGGGCCAGCCGCACCCGGCAGGACGCTCGGGCGTTCCGGACCTGGGGCTTTGACGAGGGCCTGGCGCAGGGATGGGTCGACACGGTTCGCGGGAACAAGGAGGCTACCGATGCGTTGAAGCGGCAGGTCTACACCGTCGTCCGCGACCTCCGGTTGCACCGACCCAGTGCCGCCGCCAGCCTGGCGTTGCTCGAATTGCCCTCCGACAATCCGCTGACACCCACTGCCAGGCTGCTGGCCTTCCAGAAAATTACGACCACAGTCGGCAACAGCACGACCGACTGGGATCGGCTGATGCCCTACGTGCAGAGCGCGTTGACGCGCGAGGACTACATGGCGGCGGCCTCGGTGGCCAGCGGTATGCTCGCCAATATCACCTCCGTCGACGAAGGGCGTCGCAAGAGCGGTCGCAGCGTGGTCGCCCAAAGCTATTCGCGGGTCGGAGCCGTTGGGCTGACCATCGACGAGGACAGCCCGCTGGCTCCGCTGTTGCAGGCGGCTCTGTCACTGAGGCTCGGTGACCAGGAAATGGCGATCGAGACCTACAACGCCAACCAGGCACTGTTCGATCAGCACCGTGACGAAGTGCCCGCCGACCTGGTGCTGTTTGTCTGCCGACGGCACATCGCAGCCGGAGGAGATGAAAACCACGACCGGGTCGAGGACATCCTCAGGGGCTGGGTCGTCAAGCACAGCGAGAGCAAGCAGTTCGACGACCAGACCAAGGCCAAGGTCCAACTGCTCTTGGCCAGCAACTTCGCCAAGGCCCAGAGATACGATCTGGCCCGCAACGAATACACCACCGTCAAGAACCGCTACCCCAAGACGCCGCAGGCGATCGAGGCCGAATTCGGGATCGGCGAGACGTTCCTGGCCCAGAAGGTTTATGACCAGGCCGAACTGGTCTTTGAAAAACTCGCCAACAGCCGCGAACTCGACGTGGTCATCCGCGCCGAGTTCCTCCGCGGTGTGCTGTCGCATCGTCGCGGCGATCGAGACGAGGCACGGGTGATCTTCCGCGGAGTGCTCGATCGAGTCCCCTCGATCGAACTCGCCAACCAGGCCCTCTACAGCCTCTCGGAAGTCTACCGCGACGAGGAACGCTACATTGACCAGCTGAACCTGCTGCGGACCGTCGGCCGACTGGGCCGCAACAGCAAGCGGACTCACACCCCGGGCCTGCCGCTCTCGATCGTCGTCCAGGACAGCGACCTGGGCATCAGCCGTGGCCACAACCGGATTCCGGTGATCGTGACTACCGAGCCTGGCGGCGACGTCGAGCGAGTGTTCCTGATCAGCGGTGGAGCCGGCAAGGGGCTGTTCCGAGTCGATCTCCCGACCGAACTGGGCCCGGTCCAGAAGGGCGACCGCAAGCTGCAGGTTACCGGCAGGGACAAGATCCGCTGTGACTATCCCGACGCCTTCAAACGGGAATTCAAGAAGGTCCCGCTCTCGGACGTCGACATCATCATCGCCGCCGATGGTGAGTTCTCGATCTCGAGCAGCCTGATCATCGATTTGAAGGAGGAGACGTTCAGCGAGCGGCTCGAGCGTGAGGCTCGGGAACGCGAGGACGCCGATCAGCGGGTCTCGCAACAGCGGCCGGCCAGCCAGATCAAGCCCGGTAACCCGATCTACCTGAGGGTCAAGGACAAGGACCGGGACTTCGGCGACGAGTTCGACCAGGTGGTGGTCAAGCTGACCGCCCAGAGTGGCGACCAGGTCCAGGCCACGCTCAAGGAAACCTCGCCCCACTCGGGCATCTTCGAAGGCACCGCCACCACCGGCGAACTACCCGCCGGTGCCCAGGCCAGCGACACCGCCATCGAGCACAGCCCGCTGATGGCCATCGATCGTGATCCCAGGACGTATTGGCAGAGTGAACCCGACGGGGCGACTCCCAAGCAGCTGACCGTCGACATGAAGGACCTCAAGCTCGTCTCCCGCGTGCGGTTCACCTCGCCCAATCCCGAGACCCAGGTACCGGTCCGAGGCGTACTGTACGGCAGCAACGACGGGCGGTTCTGGTTTCGCCTGGCCGGCAACCCCCCACAGGCCCTTGCCGCCGTCGTCTTCCCGCCGCCCGTGGCTCCGGCTAAGGGAGCTGCGGCTGCAGCGAACAAGAAGGCCGCACCCAAGAAGAAGGCCGCGGCGGCCCCCCCGGCCCAGCCCCCCGGCAACCCCGACCAGATGCAGCTGCGACTCTACAATGGGAATTACACCGGCTACTCGAACTGGGGACAGGTCGTCAGCCTCGGTCGAAACAGCAAGGCGTTCGAGACGTCGGTGGTGGACGAGTTGAAGTGGTCGCGGCCTGAGGATCCCGAGGACGAGAAGTCCCAGGCCCGGCCGTTCGCGGCGATCTGGTCGGGACTGCTGGTGCAGGAACGCGACGGGGCCGCCCGGATCGCGGTCTCCGGACAGCGAACCGCCATCGCCATCGACGGTCGACTCGAACTGCCCGTCGGACCCGCCAACCGTACCGTCGATGTCTGGCTCGAACAGGGCACACACCAATTGACCATCTTCGCCGCCACCACCGCCGGGGCCACCGGGGTGCAGGCGAGTATTGCTCAAGCCGATCACAACAGTGCCGCGGTCACCATGCTCGGCTTCCGCAAGCCCGACTTCGATCTCGATCAGAAGTTCGCCCGTCCGGCATTGGCACGTGAAGAGGTGCAGGCCGACTTCAGCGACGGGGAATGGACCATGCAGTTCGAGCCTCGTGAACTCCGCTACGTCCGCTTCGATATTCTCGAGTACCGCGGCGAGGCCGTGGCGATCAGCAACATCGAGGTTTCCGGGGACGAGGCCGACCAGAAGTACATTCCCACCCAGGCTGACGTGCTGGCTCTGTCGAACAACTCGACTCTAGAAATTGCCGGTGGCGACATCGTCACCGCCACCTACACCGATGAACTTACCGAACGCGACAACGCCACCAGCCGATTGCTGACCGGCACGCTGACGGCCACCTACTACAACGGAGCCGTGACGCCGATCGACTATGACCTGGTCCGCGCCAACAACGGAGGAGTCAATGAGATCCGCAAGAGACTGATGCGGGTCGATCCCGGTGACAAGGTGATCATCGAGATTGTCGATTACGACCGCGATACGTCCGCGAAGCAGGACACGATCGTCTTCGACGTGATTCTCAACGACGGCGACGCGGTCGAATTCACCGCGACCGAGACCCAGCCGTACTCGGGGATCTTTACCAAGGAGGTCTTCACCGGGGACAAGCCCGGCGAAAAGATCGACTTCGTGATCAAACCCGGTGATCGGCTCTATGTCCGCTACATCGACTCGCAGAACACATTCCCCGGTCACGCCGTGCCGCGTGAAACCGTGGTGCTGGTCAACCAGCCCAGCGAGGCGCAGCTGACGATCATCGAGAGTCGCCTGGTGCCGCCGCCTGAAGGCAGCGAGGCTGCTGCGCGTCCGGTTTACTCGTACCGGCCCGAGGGTCGTGACGTCAGCCGGGTCGCGTTTGAAACTCCCCTGACCATCGAGGTCATCGACCCGGACCGGGCCAAGGACAGCCGCAGCAGCCTGGTCGTCAAGCTCAAGACGTCCGACGGGGCCATCGTCGATGTCCGGTGCGTGATTTCAGCTGCCTACGGCAACCTGCCGCCGGGTGCCCCGGGTTCGGATGTGGCACTCGAAGAAGGACGTTTCGTCGGACAGGTGATTCTGCAACTGGGTAGCTCGGGCAGCCCAGCCGTCGTGCCGGTTACCGCCGAGATGCCTCGAGGACTGATCGGCGGACCGGTGGTGTCTCCGGAGGATGGCGACGAGGAGATCCAGGCGCTGGATAGCAGCCTGGTCACCCGGGTGCTCAACCTCACGGGCAAGGATCGCATCATCGCCAACTACAACGACGAGTCGCGGCCCGATGGAGTCGCCAAGCTGCTCGATTCCAGCGGACGACTGATCTCCAACGGGACGCTCGCCGTCACCGACCGCGACTACAAGGACCCGGTCACGCGACTGCACGTCGGTGAACGACTGTTCCTGATAGTCCAGGATGCCGACCAGGATACCTCCGACCAGCGCGATTCGATCACCGTCGAGATCACCGGCGACTTCGGCGAAAAGGAATCGATGCAGCTCCAGGAGACGCTGGTGCACAGCGGAGTCTTCACCGGTTCCCTGGCGCTGAAGTCCAACGAAAAACCCGTCGTCGGGAACCTGAACCCCGAGATGCCTGTCGTCGAATGCTACTTCGGCGACACGCTGCACATGAAGTACACCGACCCGGTCGCCGGTTCGAAGGACGGAACGCTGGTTGCATCCCTCGATATCCCCGTGGTGATCGGTACCGATGGGCTGGTCGCCGCGTTCAGCAAGACGTTCAACGACGAGAACCTGGCCGTCGAGACCAAGTTCCACATCGCCGAGAGTTACTTCGAGCTGTTCAAGAGCCACAAGAGTCTGGGCCGGGACGAGCAGAAGATTGCCGACCTTCAGAACGGCCGTAGGGTTCTGCGGGAGGTGATGGAGGACTATCCCGATCCGAAGTATGTTCCGCGGATCAGCTACCTGCTCGGACAGTTCTCGCAGGAACTCGAGCAGTGGGCCGAGGCGATCGACTCGTACGAGCTGATCGTCAAGCAGTACGCCGAGCACTCGCTGGCGCCCGATGCCCAGTACAAGCTCGCCCAGTGCTACGAACTCTCCGGCGACTTCGACCAGGCGCTGGAAGGCTATGTCACTCTCGCGGCGACCTATCCCAAGAACCCGCTGATCGCCAACGTGATGATTCGCATCTGTGATCACTTCTACAAGAAGGAGATCTACGACATCGCGGCGCAGGTCGGTGAGAAGTTCCTCGAGAAGTTCTCCGAACACGAGCACTCGGCCCGGATCGCGTTCCGTATCGGCCAGTGCCACTACAAGGCCGAGAAGTACGCCGATGCCGGAGATGCCTTTGACCGCTTCGCCAAGCGGTTCCCCGATGATGAACTCTGTGCCGATTCGCTGTTCTGGGCGGGCGAGAGTTACCGGATGGGGAGCGACAACCGTTTGGCATTTCGCCGCTACAACAACTGCCGCTGGGACTTCCCGGCCAGCGATGCGGCCAAGTACGCCCGCGGTCGACTGGCCCTGCCCGAGATGCTGCAGCTGTTCGAGGCCGAGGCGGCCGCTCTGGAGAACGACCAGTAGCACGCCGATATTGAGTTTTCCCGCCTCCCGACCGTCCCAGGTCGGGAACCGATCCCCGTTGTTGCCCACGAGCCACGCAAGACCCGCCGATGAGAATCCCGCTAGCTATCTGCCTTGTGTCGTTGTCGCTCTTGGCCCTGGGGCTCGATGGCGCCGTGGCCCAGGATGCAAAGTCTGCCCCGAAGGCCAGTGGCAAGAAGGCCGTCGGGGCCAAGAAGGCCGTCGGGGCCAAGAAGGCCGCCGGGACCAAGAAGGCCGCCGGGGACAAGAAGGCCGCCGGGGACAAGAAGGCTGCCGGGGACAAGAAGGCTGCCGGGGACAAGAAGAAGGCCGAGGCTACAGGAGAGGAGAAACCGCGGTCGGGAACCGAGTCGTCACCCGAGGACACTTCCGGTGGCTGGTTCTCCGACATGATTCACTCGGGTGCCACCGGCCTCCTGATCGACGGCGGCTGGTTCATGCTGCCGATTCTGCTGATGGGGATCATCGCGGCGGGTGTGATCATCGAGCGGTATCGCAGCCTGAAGATGCTCCGCTCGGACACAGGTGAGGTGCGACAGCAGGTGCTGGAATTGCTCCGCGAGAACCATGTCGAGGATGCGTTGAATTACTGCAACCAGCAGACCGGTCCGGTCCCCGCGGTACTCTCGGCCGGAATCCGCAAGTACCTGATGCTGCAGCAGCTCGGGCACGATCCGTCGCGGATCGAGGAACAGGTGGTCAAGGCGATGGACGACTACGGCGTGCACATCGTCGCTGCACTCGAACGACATCTCCCGGTGCTCGGCACCGTCTCCAGCGCCGCTCCCATGCTCGGGTTCCTCGGAACCGTGGCCGGCATGATCACATCGTTCCAAGATATCGTCGAGCAGATGGGTGAGACGAACATTGTCGAGAGTGCTTCGCAGGGGATCAGCCAGGCGCTGCTGACCACCTGTTTTGGCCTGATCGTCGGCATCCCCGCCTTCATGGCCTTCAACTACTTCACCAGCGTGATCAACTCCTACGTGCTCGACGTCGAGGAATCGGCGACCGAGTTGATCGAGACGGTTACCCAGGAAATGGCACTCGGTCAGCAGTCGTAGCTCTAGGGTAAGGCCCAGATGAAGATCCGACGCCGCAGTTCGAACCTGCTGATCGAGCCGCCTTCGAGCGCGACGGGGGATATCGCGTTCAACCTGATCGTCTTCTTCCTGGTCTGTGCCTCTGTTCAGCCCGACAGTGGCCGGCACCAGACGCTGCCTCGCAGCGAAGAGACCGAGAAGAAGGAGGAGAAGGACAAGAACATCGAGGTGGTGGTCAAGCGGCAGGTGGCCCTGGTCAACGGCGACGTGGTGCCCGCGGCCGACTTCTCGGCCCGGATGGCGGCATTGCTGGCCGGCAAGCCGCGGCCCGAGGACAAGGTGGTGATCGTCAAGAGCGACGACGACGTGCCCTACCATTTCTGGATGATGGTGACCTCACAAATCGAAGACGCCGGCGGGATCATTACGCTGCAGATTGAGGAAGAACGCGAGGTGCAGGTGCCCTGACCCCGAAGGGGACAAGGACCTGGTGGAAGCGAGTGGCCCATGAAGATCAAACGCCGAGCGATTCGAGCCGACGTGCCCAGCATGGCCATGGGCGATATCGCCTTCAACCTGCTGATCTTCTTCGTGATCCTGGCCCGTGCCCAGGACGACAGCCACCTGCAATGGACACCCGCCGAAGCACTCAATATCGAGAGCGCCGGACACTCGGTCGCCAGCGTCCTGATCGACTCCGACGAAAAACTCTATCTCAACGGTCAACCGATCGGAGAATCCAGCCTCGAGATGAAGATCAATGAACTGCTCGGTGATTTCCCACCCGGAGACCGCACGGTGCTGCTGAAGGTGCACCGCGAGGTGACCGCGTTGAGATTCGAGCCTGTGATCGAGGCGATCAGCAACGCCGGAGGCGAACTGGTCCACATTGTTGAAGAAGACCGAGACGGGTAGATCCCAGTCACCCATTCCATTCGTCAGCCCCGACCCCGCTGCGGCTGACCCAACCCACGAGACCATCATGAGCCAGACCCCAGGCGATTCGGGACAACCTCGAGGCGCGTTCAAGGACGTCAAGCGGCTGAAGGCCGACGGTGTCGCATCGGTCGAAGAGCTCCGCGAGTTTCTCGGTCAACTCAAGGGCAAGAGCCCCCAGGAGATGCTGGGGATCGTGGCCGAGAGCGGGCTGGCCAAGGGGATGGTGACCGCGACGATCGGGACCGTGGCGGTGCTGTTTGTGTTCACCATCGGCCCCTGGGCCTATGCAGAGTTGGCCGGTGAGTCGGCTCGGCCGCAAACCGTCGCCAAGCCGACCACCGCAGAGGATCCCGCATCCAATACACTGCTCGACCCGGCAAGTCGGGCGGCCGCAGCCGCGGCCGCCGTCGGCGATCCGGGATCGCAGTCGCCCTCGGCCGTCCCCGGTGCCCAGTCCGACCTGCGTGCCGCGACCAAGGCCCTGGGCATCGAAGAGGCCAGGTCCGGAGAACCCGACCTCGATTCGCTGCTCGACAAGAAACTCGACGACTGATCACCTCACCGGCCGACCCCTCTCATGAACCGCCTCCTGCAGCTCATCGAAAAGCTGCTGCGACACCCGGTCCTGGTGACCGCGGTGGTGGCGGGTCTGTGGGCACTTGCCAGTTCCGACTGGCTGTGGTTCCGCCCGGGGTCGGCTGGCACGGTGACGTTGGTGTTGAGGAACCTGGTGTTCTTGTCCGCCAGCGGCTTGGCGGTGGCCTGGACCCATTGGGCGATCCGCAATCGCGACCACAATCCGGTTCATCGCTCGATGGTGTTCACCGCCACCTTCGTGATCGGCTGGCAGATGTCGGTCTACCTCTCGGGTGCATTCGAGTGGCACGTGGTCACCACGCAATTGGCTCGGGTCGGGACCGCGCTGCTGTTCCTGGTCGGGCTGATGTGGGTGGTTTACGGAGTCGAGATGGCGTCGCAGTTCTACGAGCAGGTCCGACGGAATTCCGAGGAGCCGTTCGAGGAAGTGACCGGCGGGGTGGCTGACCTGGAGGGCAAGTTGGGACGCCTGTGCCTGTGGGCGCTGCTGTTTGCTCCCGGCCTGGTTCTCTGGGCGCGTCGCCAGAAGTATCCGATCCGCTGGGTCACTCTCGCCCTGCTGCCCGTGGCCAGCCTGCACTTCCTCTACCTGCCGTTGTGGCTCGACTACCTGCTGGGTGTCACGCGATGGTCGTTCGTCGTCGCCGACGATGTGCGGTTCTACCCAGTCGCCGAGTACCTCGACACGCTCAAAAACAGCCTCTGGCTGGTCGGCGTCTTCTTCTGGCTGGTCGTCCCGGCCACCTGGAAGTTCTGGCAGTGGGAGCAGCGCCGCCGGATCGCCGCGGACGTGTTCGATGAGCGGTGTGGGACGCCCCAGGACCCGATCGATCGCTGGTGGAGGTGCGACCTGGAGGCGGTGGCCTACAACTGGAACCCGCTGGATCTCGACGCCTGGTATTACGGACAGCACGGCCGCAGGCTGAACCAGTCGGTCACAGCCCTGATCAGTTACAGCTTCACCTTTGCGCTGACCTTCCTGCTGCTGGGCCAGATCGGTGGCTGCAGTGAGATCTACGAGATGCCGGCCGGTGGAGGCGAGCAGCAACAGATCGTGCAGCAAGTCAAGGTCCAGAAGGTCATCAAGCGCAAGTACATCATCAACCCGTTCTCGGCGATCCTGTTCCAGGTCCCCCCGATCGACGACATCAAGCTACAGCTGACCGAGTTGACTCACCACGCCTACAAGGTCGGCTACGGCCAGGGCAAGGGGGCGGGGTATGCCGGAGGCACCAAGTTCGGCAAGGTGCGGTTCATCCGGCTCGAGTATTCCGGAGGAGACTGGGACCAGGACTTCGGCATCGGGGCCGACCTGAACATGCTGATCGAATACAACGTCCGCACCCAGCAGAAGGTCCACAACAAGACCGAGTCACGCACGGTAATGCAGTTGAACAACTTCCCGATCGGCAAGAGCCCGCCAATGGTCTACCTGACCGGTCAGAAGAGCATCTCGCTGTCCAACAACGAGGTGAAGGTGTTGCGGAACTACCTGACCGAGAAGCACGGGATGATCTTCGGCGACAACGGGGGCAGTGGTCACTTTCACAACCAGTTCCTGTCGATGATGCGTCGCGTACTGCCGACCGTGGACCCGGTGCCGGTTCCGCTCGACGACGTGATCCACCGCATTCCCTACCAGATCCCCTTCCTGCCCTACGTGGCACCACACGGGGGAGCAGTCGCGCTGGGATGGAAGGTCGACGGCCGCTGGGTGTGTTACTATCATCCCGGCGATATCGGCGATGCTTGGGCCGACGGGCACGCCGGGGTGAAGCCCGAGATCTTCGAGTACTGCTACCAGCTGGGCACCAACGTCATCAACTACTCTCACGCGGAATATTCGAAATGGCTCGAAGCACGCAAGGAAAGCAAGTGAAGAGTCTGCGCAGCCGAGTGCTGGTGATTGCCACGGTGGTGATGGGAACCGTGCTGGGTTCTCAGGCGACCGCCGCGCGACTCGATGAAATGTCCCTGGACCGCTGGAAGAAGCTCCGCGAGGTCGAGCGGTACCAGTTGAAGATTGCCGAGAAGTACTACGGTGAGAAGCAATGGAAGGTGGCGCTGGCTGAGTACGAGAAGTACCTGACGCTGTACGAGGACAGCGAGGCGGCTCCCTATTCCCAGCTCAAGTGGAGCCTCTGCCAACGACAGCTCAGGAAACTGAATACCTCCATCAAGGAGGGCTTCCAGTCGGTTCTGGATTACTGGCCCGAGTCGCCCGAGGCGACCGCGTCGATGTATTACATCGGCCAGACCTACAAGAACATGGGCGAGATCCGTAAGGCCAAGAAGGCCTACCGGGAGGTGATGATCACCTACCCCGACCACCTGGTGTCGGTCTACGCCATCAACGACCTGATCGCGATCGCCACCACGCTGGGGGATACCAAGACACGTGTCGAGTTGTGGAAGACGCTGGCGTTCGAGATCAAGCGGACCCGCGAAACATCCGTGATCTGCCGCGACGCGTCCAAGAACCTCGCCAGCTACCACTTCTACCTGGTCGCCTTCGACGACGGGGTCAAGGCACTGGAGACGACCTGGAAGGACCAGACGCTGACCGGCCAGGTCGTGGCCCACCTGCATTCGCCGGTCCGGGGCTACAGCACAGACGAGAAGCAGCGGGCGCGGGGTCACAAGCTGGCCGACCTGGGAGTGGCCTGGGTCCGGCAGAACGTGCCGACCGAGCGTGAGACCGACCAGCAGAAGGCCGCTGCCCGGCAGCACTACTACTGGATCGCCGACCTGCACGAGTCGTCCCGCCGCGACAAGCGGGTCGAGACGACCTACGCCGACATCCAGAAGGCCTTCGGCACCGACGACGACGTGCTCGGCCGTCTGGCCGGGTTTTTGCGCCGCAAGGGCCGCTACGACGAGGCCCGTGCCATCTACGCCCGGTTCAAGAACCGGATCGAAGGCAACAACCAGGTCGCCACGACCTACCGCGACCAGAGGAAATACGAGCCGTGCGTGCTGGCCTACCGCCGCAACATCGCGCTCGATGTCGAAACCCCCCACCGCTGGCACTCGACCATCGCCTACACCTACCACCACTATGCAAGGCAGTACGACAAGGCGATCGCCGTCTACCAGGAACTGCTCAAGGCCGATCTCAAGAACACCCAGACCTGGCTCTGGAACATCGCCACCGCCTACCGCGACTGGGGCAAGAACAAGGAAGCGATCGGGTACTACCGGCAGTGCACCAACTTCCCCAGCAACTACACCGAGATGGCGATGTGCCACCGCCGGCTGAAGCAGTACAAGGAAGCGGTGATCCTCTACAACCAGATCATCGGCGGGGCTCCCAATTCGGCTCCCTGGGCCTTGCTGCAGATCGGCTACACCCGCGAATCGGCCGGGCAGAAGGAACAGGCGATCAAGACGTTTCAGCAGGTCTGTAAGAGATTCCCCAAGCGGGGTGAAGCCAGTCAGGCACACGCTCACCTGCAGAACAAGTACAAGATCTCCGTCACGCTCGGCGGAGCCAAGAAAGCCAACTAGCCCCTCACCGTGATCGCCTTGCACTCAACCTCCGTCACCCGTTGGTTGCCCGCTGCCTGGATCACCCTGGGCCTGCTGGTGATGCTGCCCGGTTGCGGTGGCGACGACGAGCCATCCTCGGCCGCCGGTGACACCATCGGCGGCACCGCGGCCGCGGGGACCGATGGTGGTGACGGCCGCGGCGGAAAGACCCAGGCGAACACGAACCAGCCGCCACCGCCTGCTGCGTGGGCCGCACCGCTGGGCTCGGCCGTCGATCACCTCGATCACGCCAGGCTCGATGAGGCTCAGAAGCAACTGGAGTCGGCCGAGGCGCTGTTGGCCGAGGCCCAGGACACAGAGGAGAAGACCGCCGGCAGCAAGGAGCTCGAATCGCTCAAGTCGCAGCTTGCCTCGGCCCGCAAAGCCGAGGTGAAGAGGTTGGCGGCGGAGAAGGCGGAGAAGCGATCTGGGAGGCTGGTCGAGGCGAAGGAGCTTCAGGAGTCGGGGAAGTTGGACGAGGCGACCGCGGCGCTGGATGGCGTTCTGTCGATGGCACCGACCACCCAGGAACGCGAGTCGGTCAGGCAGCTCAAGGCCACGATCGAATCCCACCGGGCGGCGCGGCGGAGACTGGGTTCGTGGATGAAGATGCTCGCCTCGAAACAGCGCAGCGAAGTCCGCGCGGCTCAGAACCAGCTACGTCGAGACCCCGACACGGCCATCCCGCTGCTGCTCGAGGCGGTCCGCAGCCAGGACAAGCCGTTGCTGGTCAAGAACACGCTCGAGATGCTCAGGCGGATGCGGCGACCCGAACTCGCGGTACCGGCGATGGTCGGAGTATTGTCGCGGGCCGAGCAGGAAGCGAGTTGGCCGGATGCGGTACGTGAGATCGGGCGGTTGAAGGATCCGGGAGCTGGTCCGCTGCTGTTGCCGTTGCTGGCGAAGGCAAAGTCGCCCGCCCACAAGGCTGCCGTGCTCAAGGCGCTCTCGGACGTCATCGATCCGCCTCCCGAAACACTCACCGTGTTGCTCGCGTCGCTGCACACCGACGGACCCGAATTGGAACCGGCCTTGCGAGCCGCCTACACGGCGATGTCCCGGCACGGACAGGACGACCTGATCGCTCTCCGCGGGCTGACCACAAGCGTCGACCAGGCCACAGCCGACCTGCTGCTCAAGCTGCCGGCGCGACTGGTCGAGGTCGCTGCCCGCAAGGAAGCGGACCAGGTCGCGACGGCCACCGCGGCACGAGCACTGGCAGTGATGATCGGCGCGATCGAGCCGGCTCCACTGGCAGGCGTCAAGGTGGCCTTCTCAGTCGGACAGTACGACGACAGCCCCGCGGCTGCGGTTGTCGATGGCAAGTGGGATGCCGAGGACCTGATGACCGGCTGGAGGCACTCGCTCGAGAAACCCGGAACCATCATCCTTGACCTCGGTTCCGAAAAGACCGTCACCGCCGTACGTGTCTGGAACTACAACGGCAGTGGCCAACGGGATCGAGGCTGGAAAGAAGTCGACGTCTTCGTCTCCAACTCGAGAACCGACCTGACGCCTGAAATCAGCGGCATCATCCCTCGAGCCCCGGGCGCTCCCGTCGCCCCCGGAGCTCCGGCCCCACCAGACTTCAGCATCCAACTGCCTGTCGACCAGGTCCGGGGCCGCTTCGTTATCCTCAAGGCCAAGTCACTCTGGGCCCCCAGCAACTTCGCCGGCCTCGCCGAAATCCAGATCATCGGCTACTGAGAAACCGGTGATTAGCGGGCGGCGGTGGGGATGACGATTTTGAGGACTCGCTTGTCGGAGCCGGCGACGAAGACCTCGCTGCCGTCGGGGGCGAAGGCCATTGAGGTGGCTCGCTTGATCGGCAATTGCTGGTGGAAGCGGATGTTGCCGTTGGTGGCGTCCCAGAGGAAGAGCTTGCCCGAACGATCAAGCGTCACTGCGCGGTTGCCCGATCCGTTGAACTCGACGGCGTAGACCGGGCTGGCGTGTCCGGGCATGTCGCGGACCGGCTTGAGTGTCGTTCGGTTCAGCAGCCGGAAGCGGCGGTCTCGGCCGACCACCGAAATGCCGTTGCCGTTGGGGGTGATCGCCACGTCGAGCAGCCCTCCTTCGATTCCCTCGCTGAACGACTGGGGCTGGAAGTCACCTTCCAGCGGCCAGACCCGCATCGTGCCATCAAGGCTGATGCTGACCATCTGCTTGACCTTGGGGTTGAAGGCAACTCCGGTGACCTGGTGAGTGTGCCCCTTCATGACCGAGGACTCCTCGCCCGTTTCGACACTCCACAGCCGCACGGTCCGGTCACCTCCGGCCGTCGCCAACAACGTCTCGTCGGGGCTGAACGCCGACGCGTAGACCGGCCCGGTGTGTCCGGTGAATTTCGTCCTGGCGGGCCCCTGTGCGGCGTACCAGTGGCGAAGCGTCCGATCCAGTCCCACCGTGACCATGCCACGATCGGCGGTGGCCAGTGCGATGGCCGTGGCGTTCTTGGTGTGACCATGACCGTCCTGGTGGGCCACGAGGGTTGGTTTGCCCTTTAGGTTGGCAAGGTCGTACTGGCGAACGACCAGGTCGCTGGTGGCGGCGACGGTGGTGCCGGCCGAATCGAGTGCGACTCCGGTGATCGTCGCTGGCAGAGTTGCTTGTGCCACGGCCTGTCCCTCGGCCAGTGTCCAGGTCCTGAGGATCTTGTCATCGCCTCCGGCGGCGACCAGTTTTCCGTTTCCGCTGACGGCCACCGCCCGGACGACTCCGCCGGATCCGGCGTACTCGTTGACCGGCTGGCCATCGGGGACCATCCAGCGAGCCACTCGCTTGTCGTCTCCGGCGGTGATCAACTGCTTGCCATCGGGAGTAAAGACCACGGCGCGAATCGGGGTCGCGTGTGCCTTGAAGGCGGTCAAAACGGCGGGGCTGTGGCGGAAGACGAACCGATCGTTGGCTCCGCTGACGACTCGGCGTGCATCGGCCGAGATGGCGACGCTCCGCAGCGTGCTGGAGTGTCCGGGCAGCCGTTCGAGCAGCGTGCCGGTCGGGGTGTGCCACAGAGAGACCACGTTGTCGGCTCCGGCGGTCGCGATCACCGTGCCGTCATCATTGACTGCCACGTCGGCGATCGCCGCGGGCGTGGTGATCACCAGGTCGCTGGCGACTGCCGCGGCTGCAGCATCGGCCTTCAGTGGCCAGCCGAGGATGCGGTTGTCGTTGGTGGTTGCCGCCAGCCGTTTGCCGTCTGACGAGACGGCCAGCCGCAGCAGCGGCTTGTTGCTGCCGGTATAGGTGCGGGTGGCGGTGCCGGTGGTGGTGTCCCACTGCCTGAGCGTGTTGTCGGCTCCGGCTGAGAACACCCAGCGACCGTCGCTCGAGAAGGCAACACCAGCAGCGGCACCCGTGTGGCCACTCAGCAGGTATTCAAGCGACGCCTCGACCACCCAGGCGTTGTTGTCGGCTGAGGCGAGATAGAGTGTGCGGCCGGTGTTGGCGGCGACCAGGTCGGTGGCCACGCCGGCGGTGGTCGTGGTTTCGAGCAGCGCACCGGTGGCGGTGGCGAACCAGTGGAGTGCCTTGCCCGAGTCGGCGACGGCCAGGCGGGAGTTACCGGCCATTGCGACCGCGGTGACGCCGGCGGGCATCTGGACGGTACACAGTTGCTTGCCGTCGGCCACCGCGAAGACGCGGACCTCCTTGTTGACCGCCAGCGGGTCGCCACCGGCGGCGACGGTCTTGCCGTCGGGGCTGATCGAGACATGGCGGACTCCGGCCGCCAAGGTGGCGAATGTCCTCAGCGGCTTTCCGTCGGCGGTCCAGTGTTTCAGCGTACGGTCGGCTCCACCGGTGAAGTACCCGCTGCCATCGGGGAGCAGGGCGAGGTCAACGACGGAGGTGGCATCGGCGATGTGAACCGAGGCGGCACTGACGACGACCGCGCGGATCGACTTGTCGTCTCCGCCGGTAACCAAGGTCTGGGCCCCTGTCCAGGCCACGCTGCGAACCGCTCCAGCGTGGCCCAGGAACCACTCGAGTTGCGCTCCAGCCACCAGGTCGACAATCCGCACGCTGCCATCGGCTCCCGTGGCCGCGACCCGCCCACCTTTGGCATCGGCGGCCAGTCCGAGCACGGCCGAGGGAAGCGTGACGAGCGGGCCGACGGCTCCATTGGCACGGGTCCAGCTGCGGACCGTCTTGTCGTCTCCGGCGGCGATGACTCGGTCGGTGGTCAGGGCCACGGCCCGGACCGGGCTGGCGTGACCCGAAAAGGTCCGGACCACCGCTCCGGTGATGGCAAACAGCTTGGCCTGCTTGTCGACTCCGCCGGTCAGCACTTGGTTTCCGTCGGTCGAGAGGACCAGCGAGGTGACTCCACCGGTGTGCGCGGCGACCATCGCGGTCGGCTTGACCGGTTCGTCCTTCTTCTTGTCGTCCTTCTTGGCCGCCGGTTTAGGAAGGGGCAGTGCCCAGAGTTTCCAGGTGCCATCGGCCCCGGAGGTGACCAGCCGCTTCCCGTCCGGATGCAGGGCGACTCCGGTCACCGCACCGGTGTGGACAGCCAGTTCGCCGACGACGGTTCCGTTGGCGACGTTCCAGATGCGGACCTTGCCCTGGTTGTTGCCGCCGACCAGTTGTGCGGCATTGCGGGCGAAGCCGGCGGCGGTGATGGTGCCGGGGAGTCCGTCGAAGGTGCGAATCACCTTGCCCCCACCGCTCCCCAGCAGCCTCAGCTTGCCGTCGCTCGACCCGGTGGCCAGCTGCTTGCCGTCGGCCGAACGAGCGACGACCCCGATGGCTCCGGGGTGAGCGGGAAAGGTGGCGGTCGGCGTGGGCCTGGGGGTCCAGGTGCGAACCCGGCCGTCGGCACCGGCGGTGATGGTCTTCTTGCCGTCGGGAAACACGGCCACAGCGTTGATCGATCCGGCATGGGCACCCAGCGTGCGTGGCGCCCCGTTACCGGCGGTCAACTCGAGCCTGCCCACCGTGTCGCCTCGAGCCAGCAGCATGGCATCGGCCCCGACCGCGACGCTGGCCACGGCATCGGTACCCGCCTTCAGGGCCCGGCCCGGCTTGTTGTTGGCGGTGGCCCAGGTCCTGAGTGTCTTGTCGGCGCTGCCGGTGACCAGCGTCTTGCCGTCGCTGGCCAGTGCGATCGATGTCAGCGACATGGCGTGGCCGGCCAGCGGGGTGGGTGGCCCGACGAGTTTCCAGGTGCGGACGCTGCCGTCGGCACCGGCGGTGGCCAGTCGCTGGTCGTCCTGCGACGAGATGGCGATCGCCAGGATACTCTGCCTGTGACCACCTCGACCCGGCTGCATCTGTCCGGTGGACGAGTCCCACGCCTGCCAGGCTCCGACGCTGTTGCCGGTGACGACCAGTTTGCCGTGGCGGTGGATTTCCAGTGACGTGGTGGTGCCCTGAGATCCGGCCAGCGCCTTGCCGGGCTTGCCGGTGGCTCCATTGAAGATCTGCAGCTGCTGGTTCTCGCTGGCACTGACGATGATCTTGCCGTCGGGTGTGATGGCCACGGCGGCCACGTTGGCGGTGTGCTGCACCAGTTGCTGCCGCGGCAGCGGGGGCCAGGCGGCGATCCGCACCACGCCGTCGTTGCCGGCGATGGCCACCAGTTTGCCTTCGCTGTTGACGACGACCGAGTTGATCGGGGCGGTCTGGATCACGCCCTGGGCCTCGCCGCTGGTAAAGAGCCAGCCCCGTAGCGATCCGTCGACGGCACTCGCCAGCACGGTGCGGGAGGCCGCGATGAAGGTGACTCCGCTGATCGCGGTCGTGTGTCCGGGCAGGTCGCGGGCTGCTTTCTTGTTGAGGAGGTCGAAGACCCGGACGATCTTGGCCGAATCGCCCGTGACGGCCACGCGGCCATCGGGCGAAATCGCCACGCAGGTCGGGTCACCGCTGAGGCCGGTCAACTCGACCAGTGCGTTGCGGCGGGGCAGGTCGAAGAGAAGCACCGGGCCCTGGACTCCGGTGGCGGCGTAGAACTTGCCGCCCGGAGAAACCGACAGGCTCAGCAGCGGACCACTCGCTGCCTGGAACACCCGGACCGCTTCACCCGTCTTGCGGTCCCAGACCCCGATCGTGCCGTCGACTCCACCGGCCAGCACCGTCAGGCCGTCGGGGCTGATCGCTACCGAGTAGGGCCGTTGCGAGAGACCTTCGAGATACTGGATCTGCGGGGGAGCGGGCGTGTCCTGCCAAGCCAGGGCAGGAGCCGCACACAGGACCAGTAGCAGGGCTCTACCACCGATGCGCCGAAGGTCCATGGCAGGGTTACTTCTTCCGGGTCTTCTTGGGTGACGTCGGTGACTTCTTCGGCTTCGGCTTCGGTTTCGGCTTATGGACGTGCGAGTAGAATCCGGCCTTGTTCAGGGCGGCGATGGCTTCATCGAGACTGATGCCCTTGCCGATCACCTTGACCGTCCTCAACTTGCGATCGATCTCGATCGCCTGCAGGCCCTTGACCGATTCGATGGCCTTCTGGGCACCGGCGACGCAGGCGTCGCAGCAGAGGTGTACTCCGCGCAGCGTGTGAACGTCCGCTCGAGTGCCCTTCTTGGCTCCGGTGAGCGGGAACTTGACCGGCTTCTTGTCGTGCACGGTTGCACCATAGAACCCGCTCTTGGCCAGCGAAGCGATGCCCGCGGTGACCGCCTTGTCGTTGGCGGCAATGAAGCTGATGATCCGGGAGTTGCGATCGACGGCCGCCTTGGTCAGACCGGCTATCCCCTCGAGAGCCTTTTCGGCACGGGCCTGGCAGGCTCCACAGCAGAGGTGGGCTCCCTTGACGGTCACCTGGCCGGCGTCGGCGGCGGTGGTCGAGACGAAGAAGAGCAAACTGGCGGCGACCAGCGATGCGGACCAATGCCTCATGGCAAAGTTCTCAGTTGGGTGCTTGGGAGCAAAAGAAGAGCGGAGTTCAGTTCTTATCAGTCGTTCTTGATGTGGCGATTCTAGCAGACTCCATGGGGTCGCGTCGCGTTTGGTGGGGGGACAGTCATCCGCCTGCGGCGGACTGTCAGCCAGCCAGCACCTCCTCGTAGACCTCCCGCACAAGGCGGGCCATTTCCTGGTAGCGAAACGTCTCGGTCCATCGTTGGCAACCTTCGTCGCCCAGCCGGTTTCTGAGTCGTTCGTCACCGACCAATCGCGTCACCGCTTCGACCAGCCCGTCGACCGATTCGGGTTCGACCAGCAACCCGGTTTCTTCGGGGATGACCACTTCGGGGGCTCCGTCGACGTCGAAGCTGACGACCGGTTTACCGGCGATCATCGATTGCGGCAGCACCCGCGCCAGGCCCTCCCAGACACTCGTATGCACCACCAGCTCGGTGGCATGAATCAGCTCGGGGATCCGTTCCGGCGGCACCAGGCCGGTCAGCACGAAGTGATTGGCCAGCCCATCGCGTGAGATCCGTGCTTCGAATTGGTCTCGCAGTGGTCCATCGCCCACCAGCAGGAATCTGGCCTGCGGACAGGCCTCGACGATTCGCGGAGCTGCCTCGAGCAGGTAGCGGTGCCCCTTGAGGTCGAAGAGTCGAGCGATCTTGCCGATGACCACGTCATCGTCTTCGAATCCCAGTTCCGCCCGCACCTGCTCGCGCGGACGTGGCGGATCGAGGAACGGTTCGACATCCATGCCGCTGTAGATCGTGGTGAACATTTCCGGTGCCGCGATTTCCGCGTCGAGGTACTGTTGGGTCATGGCGTCGCAGACGCTGATCAGGCGTTGGCATCGTCTGGCGGCCCAGCGTTCGGCCTTTCGGTAGACGGCCTGCGCCAGCTTCGATTGTCCAAAGTGGAAGGCGGCTCCGTGGATCGTGTGCACGACGGGGAGTTGTTGTCGGCTGGCGGCGGCGCGGCCGAGGATTCCGGCCTTGGAGCTGTGGGTGTGGACGATATCCGGAGCGATCTCGCGGATCGCCGCGGCGATCCGGCGGTAGCTGCTCCAGTCGGCCCACGGCCGGATCGCTCGACCCATCTCCGGCACCAGTCTCAACTCGAGACCTCTCTCGAGAGCCCAATCGAGCAGGCTGCCTTCGGAGCCGGCTCCCGGACCGGTGATCAGGATTACCTCGTCACCAAACTCCTCGACCTGGCCCGCGGCCGTCAGCAGGGTGTTCTGCTGGGCTCCGCCGACGATCAGTCGTGTGATGACGTGGACGATGCGCATGAGCGGTGCGTGTTGAGTTGTGTGAAACGGAAGGCAGCGGCGATGTGACGCTCAGCGTGTCAGGCTTCGTCAGTGGTCCCTGCGGCCGCGGCGGATTCATCATACTCGACCTGCATCAGGTACAGGCCACATGCCGGAGCGGTCTCGCCGGCGTCGTCGCGGGTGCCCTCAGCCAGCACGCCGGTCAACTCGTCGACCGTCATCCGTCCACGTCCCACCTGCACCAGCGTGCCGGTGATGGCACGGACCATGTTGTAGAGGAATCCGTCGGCGGTGATGTCGATCCAGACAAAGGGCCCCTCGTCACCGGCAGCCTCGCCGTCGCGAGGCCACAGCGACCAGGTGCTGAACTGGGCGTGGCGTGCGACATCCAGCCGCTGAATGGTCCTGACGCTGCTGGCCCGATTCGGGTGCTGGGTTTCGAAGGCGCGGAAGTCGTGTGTTCCCAGCAGGCGTCCCGCGGCCTGCTGCATCGCCGCGATGTCCAACTCGGCCTCATATTGCCAGGCGTAGCTGTCCAGGAACGGGTGCCGTGGCCGGGCGTTGTGGATCACGTAGCGGTACCACTTGCTGAGCGCAGCGTGGGTCGAGTGAAAGTCGTCGGCGACCTCGTCGGACTCGACCACCACGATGTCGTCGGGCAGGAAGTGCTGCAGTCCGCTGCGAATGTTGTCGCAGGGGATCTCCGACTCGGTGCTGAAGTTGGCGACCTGCCCCAGGGCGTGCACACCCGAGTCGGTCCGGCCCGCGGCGGTGACCCGGGTCGCGGTCCCGGTCAACTGCTCGATCGCCGTCTCGAGACACGACTGCACACTGGTACCGTTGGGTTGCACCTGCCAGCCGACGTAACCGGTTCCGTCGTAGGCCAGCCTCAGACGGATGTTCCGCATGGCGGTTGGCCCCCGGGCTCAGTCGAGGCTCAGGGCCTGCTGCCAGTGAGCCAGTGAGACGGCGACCGCATCGGGACCGCCCGAGCCCTCACTCTGCAGCACAGCCACCGCGTTGGCCGTTCCCAGTACCTCGAAAATCGACTCGTCGATTGACTCGTGGATCTCCTGAAACTTCTCGAGCGAGAGCTCAGACAGCCTCAGGCCCTCCGATTCGCAGTGTGCCACCAGCCGTCCGACCGTCTCGTGAGCGGTTCTCATCGGGACCTGCAACCGGACGAGGTACTCCATCATGGCGGTGGCGTCGAGGAACCCATCCTCGAGGCGTGCGGTGATCGAGTCGGAATTCAGTCGCGCGGTTTTGACAATCGCCGGAGCCAGCTCGAGGCAGGCGACGGTCGTGTCGATCGCGTCGAAGACCGCAATCTTGTCTTCCTGCAGGTCGCGGTTGTAGGCCAGTGGCAGTCCCTTGAGCAGGACCATCAACTGGTTGGCCGCGGCGATCACTCGTGCCGACTTGCCTCGAATCAACTCGAGCACATCGGGGTTTCGCTTCTGCGGCATGATCGAGCTGCCGGTCGTGTAGGCGTCGGGCAGGCGGAGCATGTCGAACTCACTCGAGCACCACAGGATCCACTCCTCGGCCCACCCGCTCAGGTGGACCGTGACCAGGGCCAGGGTCGAGGTGAATTCGACCAGGAAGTCGCGGTCGCTGGAGACGTCCAGGCTGTTGGCCGCCGGTGCGTCGAAGCCCAGTTCACCGGCGGTCAGTTGCCTGTCGATCTCCAGGCTGGTGCCCGCCCCCGCGGCGGCCCCCAGGGGCGAGACGTTCAGCCGCGTGCGGCAGTCAGCCAACCGGCCGCGGTCGCGGGCAAACTTCTCGCAGTAGGCCAACCAGTACTGGAGGGCCTGGACCGGCTGGGCTCGCTGCAGGTGCGTGTAGGCCGGCAGGATCACCCCGGCATCGAGTTCGCTGCGGGACACGAAGGCCCGCTGCAAGTCGAGCAGCAATCCGTCGATCGTGTCGATGCTGTCGCGGACGTAGAGTTTCAGGTCGGTCGCGACCTGGTCGTTGCGGCTGCGGGCGGTGTGCAGCTTGCGACCGACGTCACCAAGCCGCTCGATCAGTGCCGACTCGATGTGCATGTGCACATCTTCCAGCTCGGCACGGAACGGGAAGTTCCCGGAAGAGATTTCTGCGAGGATCGTGTCGAGTTCGGCAACGATCGCGTCGCGTTCCTGGGCGTCCAGCAGGCCGACCTCGGCCAGCATCCGCGCATGCGCCTGCGAACCGCGGACGTCGACGGCGGCCAGGCGATGGTCAAAACTGATCGATTCGGTGAACGCCTCAACGCGAGAGTCTGTCTCGCCGCTGAAGCGTCCGCCCCAAGCTTTCTCAGCCACCCTCTGAGCTCTCCTCTCAACTCTCGATTCCCAGGCGATCCGCCCCACCCTGCGCGTCGCCCGGACCAACAATCCACTCTAGACGTCGTTTACGGGGAGGGTCAACCAGCCGTCTGGCGGTGTTGGGGGTCTTGGCGCTACTGAATTTGCGAGAATTCGGGTTGGGTAATGTGCTGGCGGGTCCGAATCTTCACGGATTCGGCTACTTTGGTGACCAGTTTGGCAATGCGAGTGAGAGCGAGGAGGGGTCGGTGACTCGACCGGCGGTGGTACTGCTCAGCGGTGGACTCGATTCGGCGACCGTGCTGGCGATGGCCCGCGAGGGGGGGTTCGGTCTGCATGCGCTGTCGTTCGATTACGGACAGCGGCACCGGTTCGAGCTCGAGGCGGCTCGGGCGGTGGCCGAGGCGGGAGGTGTGAAGGAGCACGTGGTGGTGCCGCTGGACCTGCGGGCTTTTGGCGGCTCGGCCCTGACCGACGACATCGATGTGCCCAAGGACCGAAGCGAGGAGGAGATGGGGGTGGGGATCCCGGTGACCTACGTGCCGGCCCGCAACACGATCTTCCTGGCCGTGGCGTTGGGTTGGGCCGAGGCTCTGGGGGCGACAGACCTGTTTATCGGCGTGAATGCGGTTGACTACAGCGGATACCCCGACTGCCGGCCGGAGTTCATCGAGGCGTTCACCGAGTTGGCCAACCTGGCGACACGTGTCGGTGTCGAGGGCCAGGGGCGGTTCGAGATCCATTCGCCGTTGATCGCGATGACCAAGGCCGAGATCATCTCGAGGGGACTCGAACTGGGGGTCGACTATTCTCTGACACACAGCTGCTACGATCCCGACGTCCAGGGTCGATCGTGCGGCCGCTGTGATTCGTGTGGGCTGCGGCTGAAGGGGTTTGCCGAGGCGGGGGCTGAGGACCCGGTGAGCTACCAGTCGAGTTCTTGAGAGCGGAATGGAGGCGGTTGGGATGTGGATTGCTGAGGTCTTTGCATCGATCCAGGGCGAGGGTCACTTTACGGGGGTCCCCTCGGCGTTTGTGCGGACCAGCGGCTGCAACCTGAGGTGCTGGTTCTGCGATACGCCCGAGACCAGTTGGCGGCCTCAGGGCGAGCACCGCGAGTGGCGGGACGTGGCCCGGGCGGTTGCCGAGCTCGAGTGTCCTCACGTGGTGGTCACCGGTGGAGAGCCGATGCTGCAGCCGGGCGTGGTGCCATTGACCGGGGCGTTGCGTGAGCGGGGTTACGTGGTGACGATCGAAACGGCCGGGACGGTCGATGCGGACGTCGAGGCCGACCTGATGTCGATCAGTCCCAAGCTGGCCAACTCGACGCCACGCGACGATTTCACCTGGGCCTCTCGACACGACGCGAGGCGTGATGCGCCTGAGGTGATCGAGCGATGGATCGGTGACTTCGACTACCAGCTGAAGTTTGTCGTCGATCAGCCGGGGGATGTGGATGAGGTCGAGGCGTACCTGGAGCGGTTTCCGGCGGTGGAGCCGGGGCGTGTTTGGCTGATGCCCCAGGCAGTCACTTCCGCGGAGATCGCCGAGCGGGCCGGTTGGATCCGCGAGGCGGCTGAGTCGCGAGGCTGGCGGGTGTCACCGCGGCTGCAGATCGAGCTGTGGGGCAACCGGCCAGGGACGTGATGTGCGGCGCCGAGGGTGGGGATCTGCGTCGTCTGGCCCCGGCGGTTTCAGGCGAATTCGGGTCGTCGTTGCCTGAGTTGTCCCTGGAGCCGGGCGACGATGCTGGAGTGCATTTGTGAGACGCGTGATTCGGAGAGTCCGAGCGTGGCTCCGATTTCCTTCATCGTCTGCTCTTCGTAGTAATAGAGAAGGATGATCAGTCGCTCGTTGCGGTTGAGTCCCCTCGTGACGAGCCTCATCAGGTCCTCTCTCTGGATGTCCTTGGTCGGATCCTCGCCCTTACTGTCCTCGAGAATGTCGACTTCGCGGACGTCCTTGTAGCTGTCCGTCTCGTACCACTTCTTGTTGAGGCTGACAGTAATGACCGCGTTGGCCTCGTTCTTCAGCTTGTGGTATTCCCTGGTATTGAGCTTCATTTCCCTGGCGACTTCCTTGTCGGTCGGCGGTCGCCCGGTCAGGGTCTGAGCTCGTTTGCGTGCCGCTTCGAGCTTGCTGGCCTTGCTGCGGACCAGCCGCGGGACCCAGTCCATCATGCGGAGTTCATCGAGCATCGCGCCACGGATCCGTGGCACGCAGTAGGTCTCGAACTTGACCCCCCGGCTGAGGTCGAACGCCTCGATGGCGTCCATCAGTCCGAAGACTCCGGCGGAAATGAGGTCGTTGAGATCGACGCCCTCGGGCAACTTGGCCCAGACCCGCTCGGCGTTGTACTTGACCAGTTGGTAGTACTGCTCGATCAGCCGATTGCGAAGGTGCTGGTCGGACTGGTCCTGCTTGAAGTCGATCCAGAGTTGTTGAACTGCGGGATCAATGGCCTTGACTGCCATGAACTCCTCCGTGAATTGATGTCGGCAACGAGTCCCGACCGTTCGCCCAGACGGTCAACACGACGAGTCGGCACGTCCCGAGGGACGGCACCTACTTCGAACGCTATCGACTTGCCATGAGTGGGAATATGAGGGTTTTTTCTAATTCGGTGCGTTTTCAGTGCGTTTTCGGTGAACAGGTCAATCTTCGGTGCCATGGTGCTTGGTATTTTCGGCCGGGAAGAGGCGTTGGAAGAACGAGGGTGAGTCATCGGTGTTGGGCGAGTGATAGACGAGCCGCGTGGCGAGTTGCGAGATGGCTCGTGCGGCGGGGCTTTGGGGCGCCTGCACCATCAGCGGCGTCCGTTGGTGAATGGCTCGAGCCATCTCGGGGTCATCGGGAATCCACCCGGCCAGCGAGGGTTCGGACTCGAGAAAGATCTTGGTTGTGCGGGCCAGTCGCTTGTGGATTTCACCGGCCGCCTTGGCCGATTCGACCCGGTTGACCAGGGTCAGCAGCTTCGTGGCGTTGCCGGTGGGCATCGACTTGAAGGTGGCGTAGGCATCGGCCAGGGCAGTCGGCTCGGGCGTGGTGACCACCAGCACGGTGTCGGCGGCTGCCAAGCAGTTGTTGGCCAAGGAGTGTCCGGTGTCGAGGACCATCACGTCGTGGGTGGCTTCGAGTTGGGCGAGTTGTTCGGCGACATCGGGCCCGGGATATTTTTCGGAGTGACTGACATCGCAGAGACATCCGGCTCCGGGGATAACGTGGATCCCGGCGGGTCCCTCGAGCGTGATGTCCTCGAGGCGGCGTGTTCCGGCCAGGACGTGGTCGAGGTTCCAGTACCCGTTGAGTCCGCACATCAGGTCGAGGTGTCCGAGTCCGAGGCTGGCGTCCAGCAGTGCGACTCGGACATCGAGTTGCGCCAGTGCGATCGCCAGGTTGAGCGCCAGGCTGCTCTTGCCGACGCCTCCCTTGCCGCTGGTCACCGCGATCACGGTGGCCCGGGCGGTGGGGTCGTCGGTCACCCGCCCGTGGTGCTGTCGTTGCTCGACCAGTCCGCGGAGGCGGTGGGCCTGGTCGGAGTGGACTGTCTGGCCCCGGGTGTCGGCGAGGGTGGTCATGCCGAAGCCTCCTTCGAGCCGCTACCGGAGATCAGCAGGCGGTCCTGGCCCAGGACCAATCGGGCCATCCGTTGTGTCTCGGCCACTTCGATGTCATCGGGCACGTCCTGTCCGGTGGTCAGGTAGCTGACCGGCAACCCGACGCGGCGGGCCAGGTTCAGCATCACGCCCAGTTCGTGGGCCTCGTCGAGTTTGGTCAGGACCAAGGAGTTGGTGCCGACCGAGGAAAAGTGATCGACGGTCGAGACGAGGAAGTCGAGGCTGGCGGTCAGGCTGAGCACCAGGTGGATCTCGTCGACCTCGGCATCGGCCAGCAGGCTCTTGAGTTCCCCGATCTGCAGTTCGTCTCGAGGGCTGCGGCCAGCGGTGTCGATCAGCACCAGGTCCATGTCGCTCAGTTCGTCGAGCGCCCGCCGCATTTCCATCGGCGTGGTGACCACCTTCATCGGCAGGTCGATGATCTCGGCGTAGGTCCTGAGTTGCTCGACCGCGGCGATGCGGTAGGTGTCGACGGTGACCAGGCCCATGCGGATGCCGTCTCGGAGCTTGAGATTGGCGGCGAGCTTGGCGATGGTCGTCGTCTTGCCGACGCCGGTTGGCCCGACCAGGGCCACAACGCGGCGCTGGCCCGGTATCGTGGCGATCGGGGCCGCCGCGTGGAATTCGTCCTCGACCATCTTCACCAGCCGCGCACGGTACAGAGACGGGTCGCTGAGCTCCTCGGCACTCGCCTCGCGCTTGAGCGTAAAGATGAACTCGCGTGCAAGCACCCCGTCGAGTTCCGAATCGATCAGCTCGGTGTAGAGGTCGAAGAGTTCCGGGGGGATCTTAGCGGCGGGAGACGAGGAATCGCCGCCGAGTTGAGCGAGTCGCTCTTCGAGAAGTGCGAGTCGATCGGTCAGGCCGGTTGTCAATTCCGGAGGCATCTGAGTGAACGACGCGGCCGGGCCGGCCGGAGGGAACGGCGAGCGTGACGTGGTGTGCGAGGTCGTGTTGAGACTTTCGCGACGCTCGAGAGTCTCGAGCGGCTCGGCGGCCGCTGCGGTATCGTTCGGGTTCAACGCAGCCGGAATCGCTGCCGGAATCGCAGCCGGGGGAAGTGGGGCAGTTGCGGTGCCCGCCACGGTCCAGCCGATGCCGGCGGTGACTTCGACTTCTTCCTGGGCCTTCTGCCACGGCAGCCAACTGCGTTGTTCGATCTGGCGAGTGTGCAGGATGACCGCGTCGTGGCCGAGGTCGTTTTCGACCATCCGCAACGCCTCGTTGATCGATGTGGCTCGATAGGTCCTGACGTCGGAATCTGTCATGTTGTCTCTCCCGACCAGCGATGGCCCAGGTCGTCAGCCGTGGATGCCTGGCGGGGGGTGCAAGGAACCGGGGGGCAGGATGTCATCAGGCGGCCAGTCTCGGTTGCGGGGCGGAGCTGGGTTCTTCGAGCGAGATGGCCAGTGGCCCCAGAGATTCGACCTGAGTGTCTCGTGAAACTTCTTCGACGCTCATCACAATCAGCCGCGGCTGCTGGTCGCAGACGATGTGGCTGACCGAGGCCCGGGCGAGGGGACTCGAGCAGAGAACCACGACGGGTGGATCGTCGGGCGAGAGTCGTCGGCAGCGTTGTGCGAGGCCTTCGGCGAGCCGTTCGGCGAGCCACGGAGCCAGCCAACTCTGCAATCCGCCCTCGGAGAACCGGCTGTGAGCCTCGATCGTCTCCTCGAGCTCAGGATCGAGTGTGACGACTTGCAGTTGCCGCTCGTTGTCGCGATGCAGGCAGCAGATGGCTCGAGCCAGCCGGTGCCGGACCAGTTCGGTCAGCTGGTCGGGGTCGGTTGTGGAGGGTGCCAGGTCGCCGAGAGTTTCGAGGATCGTTTCGAGGTCGCGGATCGGGACTCCGTCGGCCAGCAGGTTGCCCAGCACGCGGTGCAGACGCGACGTGGGAACGACCGCCGGCACCAGTTCTTCGACCAGTCGAGGAGCCCGCTCGGCCAGGCGGTCGATCAGGCGGTGCACCTGTTGCCGGGTCAACAACTCGGTGGCGTGACGCCTGACGATGCGGCCGAGGTGTTCGGTCAACTGGTCGGCGGCGTCGGGGTGAGCCCCGTGCAGGCGACCGTCGGCGATCTGGGCGCCTCGAAGCGTGAACTGGTACCCGTCATCGGGCAGAGCCAGGTTGTCGCGGACCACGACCTCCGGAAGCAGGAACCCCAGTTCGCGAGCGACCTGCTCGCGGACACTGCCGATCCGGTCGACCAACCCGTGTCCGATTGCCAGTCCCAGCAACCCGCCTCCCAACTCCAGAGCCAGCGGTTCGACGAACGGGCTGGGGACGCTGAACGAAGAGTCGGGTGAGTTGGCCGCGGGCGGTGTGGAACTGCCGGGTGAATTGAATGCGGGGTTGGCGGTGTTGGCTGCGGTGTTGGCTGCGGTGTTGGCTGCGGTGTTGGCTGCGGTGTTGGCTGTGCCTTGGTTGTCGGGGCTGGACGATCGGCGATGCAGGGCAATACCGGTGACCAGGCAGATTCCAGCCAGTGTGATCATGGGCACGGGGGGCAGTCCGGTCAGCGCGAGCACGACCAGGAATCCCGACGCCAGGAACAGCGCCTCAGTCTGTCCAAAGAGTTGCTGCACGATCGCCCCGGGCAGGTGTCGGTCGGTTGAGGAGCGGGTGACGATCAGTCCGGCTGCCAGCGAAAGCAGCAGCGCGGGGACCTGGGTTACCAGCCCGTCGCCGATCGTGAGGCGGGTAAAGACATCGATCGATTGCGACAGCGACATCCCGCCCTGGACCATGCCGACGTAGAGTCCTCCGGCGATGTTGGTCAGTGTGATCACGATGCCGGCCACGGCGTCGCCGCGGACGAACTTCCCGGCTCCGTCCATCGCCCCATAGAAGTCGGCTCGACTCTCGAGCTCGGCTCGACGCACCTGTGCCTCTTCTCCGGTGATCAGCCCGGCGGCGATATCCGAATCGATGGCCATCTGTCGGCCGGGCATTGCATCCAGGGCGAAGCGGGCAGCGACCTCGCTGATTCGAGTCGAACCGCGGGTGATGACCAAGAACTGGACGACGACCAGGATCGTGAACAGGATGGCTCCCACGGCCACCTGGCCCCCGGTGACGAAGTCGCCGAATGCTTCGATCACGCCTCCTGCGGCCTTGGTCCCGTCGATCGGAGCCCGGGTCAGGATCAGGCGGGTGGAAGCAAAGTTGAGCACCAGTCTCAGCAGCGTGGCACCCAGCAGCAGGGTGGGGAAGACGCTGAAGTCGAGCGGGCGGGCGACGTAGATTGTCGTCAGGAGGACGAGGATCGCGAGTGTTATGCTGGCCGAGAGCAGCAGGTCGAGCAGTCCGGGGGGGACCGGAACGATGATCACCAGCAGCAACGAGACCACGCCGGCCGGAACCAACAGGCTCCGCCATCGCAGCGCAGTTTCGCGCAAACCGAGAGTCATCTCTGGCGGCATCCATGCCTCCGAGACCGGGAAAATGGAGAAGATCAGCGTGGGAAGAGAGTGCAGCAGAGAATGTGAGAGAACGCGGGTGATAGTGGATTCCGGAGGGGAGTGTCCAGACGGGTTTGGTTCACTCTCGTACCCTTGACCCTCTGCCTAGTCTCGGGCGAGACTGTGCGGCACGCCTTTTATTCTCGTCCGTGCGAGCCACCCGCCAGGTCCCGTCCAATGAAGAGTCCGAGAATCGTACAGCAGCTGGCCGCAGTCCTGGTCGTTTCGGCCGTGTGGGGTTCCTGGGCCGCAGCCCAGTCGCCGATGCCGTTGGAAGGGCACACCGATCCGGTCTATGACGCGGTCTTCACTCCCGACGGCAAGTGGGTGATCACGGCCAGTTTCGACAAGACGCTGCGGTTGTGGGACAGCCAGAGTCGTCAGAGCGTACGGACGATGTCGGGTCACACCGGCCTGGTGCTCTCGATCGCCGTCCATCCCGACGGACGCCGGATCGCGTCGGGCGCGATGGACAACACGATCAAGATCTGGGACGTGCCGCTCAATTCACCGATCGCCAGTCACGGCGGTCACCAGGGCCCGGTCCGCTCGGTGGAGCTGACCAACGACGGCATCTGGATCGTCAGCGGTGGCAGCGACAAGACGGTCCAGGTCCGTGCCGCCGCCGACGGCAAGACGGCCCGCAGGCTCGAGGGTCACCTGACGCCTGTCGTGGGTATCACGGCCCGGGTCAACAACTTGCAGGTGGCGACCGCGACCGAGGCGGGCGTGCTGCGGCTGTTCACCCTGGCCGACGGCAAGCCGGTCGGCGGAGCGGTCGGTGCCCACTCGGGACCGATCACCGGCCTGGTGTTCGCTCGCAACAGCAGCTTCATCGTCACCAGCGGCAGCGACGGGCTGATTCGCAAGTGGCCAGCCACCTTGCCGGCGACGTTTGCCGCGGCCGGTCACACCGAGCCGATTAGCGCGGTTGATGTGTCGTCCAACGGCGCGATGATCGCCACTGCGTCTGCTGACAAGACGGCCCGGCTGTGGCAGCGGAATGATGGGAAGCCGATCAAGCAGCTCGAGGCTCACCCGGCGGCAGTCACCGCGGTCGCCTTCAGCCCCAACAGCAGCCAGGTGGCCACAGGTGCCGCCGACCAGATCGCCCGGCTGTACGCGGTCTCAAACGGCAAGCTCCAGAAAGCGTTCCCGGCCCAGGCCGGCCCGATTACCGCCGTGGCACTCTCGGCCAACGGCCAGCTGTTGGTCGCCGGTGACCGCAGCGGTGCGGTGGTCATCTACAAGATCGCCGACGCCAGCGTGCAGGCGAAGCTGGCCGGTCACACCGCCGCGATCACCGGGCTGGCCTTCACCCCCAACAGCAGCCAGGTGGTGACCTCCAGCCGCGACAAGACCGTCCGCGTCTTCTCCTCCGCCGACGGCAAACCGGTGCGAACGATCAATGCCGAGTCGGAAGCGATGTCGCTGGGACTCTCGGCCAACGGAGCCCAGGCCGCGGTCGGAGGTTCGGACAAGGCGGTGAGAATCTATACCGTGGTCGACGGCAAGCTGGTCAAGACGCTCTCCGGCCATGAGGCTGCGGTGACGGCGGTCGAATTCAGTCGTGACAACGCCAGGCTGCTCAGCGGCTCGGGCGACGGACGCCTGCGGGCCTGGGACCTCAAGACCGACCGGGTGCTGCAGCACTTCCAGACGACCGGCGCAATCTCGGGGGCCGGTTTCAGCAACGATAACCGTACGGTGGCCTTTGCGGGGACCGACAAGGCGGTGCACATCGAGTCGATCTCGGTCCAGCTGGTGATCGCCGCGGATGACAAGGAGGTCAGCTCGATGGGGAGTTCGGGCAACAGCGCCGTTTTGGTGTCGGCGGGGCCGGGTGGAGTGAAGAGCTGGAATGCGGGCAACGGCCAGCCGATCCGCACGTTTGTCGGGTTGCCCGGTGGAAGCCAAGCGGTGGCGATCAACACGGCGAGTAACCAGGTGGCGGCCGCGGACGTGAAGACGCTGTGCGTGTGGAACGCCGCCAATGGCGAACTGCAGTTGAAGATCCCGACCCCGTCGCCGGTCACACGTCTGGAGTACACGCGGGATAACAAGAAGCTGCTGGCGGCGTCCCGCGACCGGTCGATTCGCAGCTACGACCCGACCCCACCCAATCCCAAGCCGCCGGTGGCTCCGTCGCGCGACGCGGCCCAGTTGCTCAGCGGCCACACCGGCGACATCTACTCGGTGTCTCTGGGAATCGACAACGTGTCGATGGTGACGGCTGCGGCCGACGGGACGGTCAAGACCTGGAAGGTGGCCGCCACCGGGTTCTCTCAGAACTACACCGGGCACGGTGGCTACGTGGCCGGGTTGGATTTCAGTCCCGATGGCACCCGGCTGGTCAGCGGATCATCGGACAAGACGGTGCGGTTGTGGGACACGAAGACCAACAAGGTCATCCGCACGCTGTCGACTCAGCCCGCGCAGGTCTACGCCGTAGCGTTCAGTCCCGACGGGAAGTTTGTTGTCAGCGGTGGAGCGGACAAGACGGTGCGGTTGATCAATGTCGAGACGGGAGTCGAGGTACGGAAGTACTCCGGTCCGACGCAGCCGGTCTATTCGGTCGCTTTCAGTCCCGACGGCAAGACGATTGCCGGAGCGGGTGTGGGCCTGGGCGGCAAGCGATTGGTCTACCTGTGGGGAATCGGTGATCCGAAGCCGTCCAAGCAGATCGAAGGCCACACCGGCGACATCTACCGCGTGCGGTTCCACCCGTCGAAGTCCAACAGGCTGTTGACGGCAGATTACTCGGGAGTGATCCACATCTGGGACACGGGAAGTGCCAAGAGCCTGTTCACGACCAAGTTGGCCAACCCGCCGGTCTACTCGGCCGCCTATTCGAAGGACGGCAAGCAGATTGTCGTCGGAGCGAAGGACGCCAAGGCCTACCTGATCCCGGTGCCGGCCGCGGCGCAGTAGTGCAGGGACGGGCTCAGGCGAGCAGTTTCTCGACGACGTCGCCCGCGACGTCGGTCAGGCGGTAGTCTCGGCCCTGGAACCGGTAGGTCAATTTCAGGTGGTCCAGGCCCAGCAGGTGGAGCACGGTGGCCTGCAGGTCGTGGACGTGGACCTTGTCCTTGACCGCGTAGTAGCCCAACTCGTCGGTCTCGCCAATCGTCGTGCCGCCCCGCACGCCACCTCCGGCCATCCACATCGAGTACGACTCGATGTGATGGTCTCGCCCAAGCGTGTCTCGAGGTTCACCCTGCGGCGTGCGGCCGAACTCGCCGCCCCAGATCACCAGGGTGTCTTCGAGCAGTCCGCGTTGCTTGAGGTCCTTGACCAGGGCGGTGGCCGCCTGGTCGATCTCGGCACATCGTTGATCGAGCGGTTTGCCGAGGTTGGTGCCGGGGTTGCCGTGGTGGTCCCAGTCGGTGTGGTACAGCTGCACGAAGCGAGTCCCGCGTTCGACCAGCCTCCGAGCCAGCAGGCAGTTGCGGGCGAAGGACCCCTTGGCCGGGTCGACGCCGTAGTTGTCGAGCGTCTGTCGGGTCTCTGCCGAGAGATCCATCAGGGCCGGTGCGCTGGATTGCATCCGGTAGGCCATCTCGTAGGTGCCGATCCGGGTCGAGATTTCCGGGTCGCCGACCTGCTTGAGTCTCAGGGCGTTGAGTCGATTGACGGCGCGGACGAACTGTCCCTGGTTCTTGTGGTCGATGCCGTTGGGCGAGGAGAGGTTAAGGATCGGGTCGGCTCCGTTGAGGAACGGGACACCCTGGAATCGGCTGGGCAGGAACCCGTTGCCCCAGAGCGGCGTCCCGCCCCGCGGGCCTCGGGGACCCGAGTGCATCACCACGAAGCCGGGCAGGTTGCCCGACGGGCTGCCCAGGCCGTAGGTGACCCACGAGCCCATGCTCGGTCGTCCGAAGCGGTTGAAGCCGGTGTTCATGAACAGCTTGGCCGGACCGTGGTTGAACACCTCGGTCTTGACCGTCCTCACGATCGCCACGTCGTCGGCGATCGAACCGAGGTGGGGCAGCAGCGAGGAGATCTGCTGGCCGCTGTCGCCCCACTGCAGGAACTGGCGGCGGGTGCCCAGCAGCTTGGCGTCCTTCTTGATGAACGCGAACCGCTTGTTCTCGACGTAGGAGGGCGGGATCACCTTCCCGTCCATCTGTTGCAGCTTCGGCTTGTAGTCAAACAATTCGAGCTGGCTGGGGCCTCCGGCCATGAACAGGTAGATCACCCGTTTGGCCCGGGCCGCGAAGTGACTCTTCTGCGGGGTACCGGGACCGCCGGGGGTGGTCGGGGCGGCCTGGGTGCTCGAGCGGAGTTGTCCGTCGGAGAGCAGGTGGGCCAGCCCCAGCGAACCGATACCCAGGCCGGCATTGCCGAAGAAGTGCCGTCGCGTCTGCTCGCGGACGAACAGCTGTTCGTCAACGGACGCCTGCGGGGTGTTGTCTGAGGGCACCATCGGATCACTCCCTGGTGATGAATTCGTCGAGATTGACCAGCACGCGAGCGACGGCCGTCCACGCGGCCGCCTCGGAGGCATTCACGCCAACCGGTCGCCGAGCGGGAGCGACCGAGTTGGCATTGGTGTCGGATTCGGAAAATCGCTTCCGCTGGCTGGCAAGAAACTCGCTGAGCGCAACCAGCTCCTCGCCGGTCGGTTCCCGTGACAGGCAGGCCCGGAAGCCGAACCGCAATCGCTCCTGGTCGGGAGTGGGCGCCTCGATCAGCATCCTGAGGGCCACTCCCTGGGCCAATTCGAAGAAGGCCTCGTCGTTGGCGAGTGTCAGGGCCTGCAGAGGGGTATTCGAGCGGCTGCGGCGGGTACAGGTGGTGGTCGCGTCGGGTGCGTCGAAGGTTGGCAGAAACGGGTAGGGGCTGGAACGCCAGAAGAAGGTGTACATGCAGCGGCGAAAGCGGTCCTCACCCTTGGCCTCGGGCCACGACTTCTTCTGCTGGGTCAGGATGTAGATGCCCTTGGGCTGAGGCGGGTAGACACCCGGTCCGCCGATCTTGTCGGAGATCAGCCCCGAGGCGGCCAGGGCCGTGTCGCGGATCGTTTCGGCCACCATCCGCATCCGCATCTGTCGAGCCAGCAGGCGGTTCCTGGGATCACGCTCCAGCAACTCGACGCGGGTCGCCGAACTCTGGCGGTACGTCGCACTGTTGACGATCAGCCGGTGCAGGTCCTTGACCGCCCAGCCGCGGCGGATGAACTCGCTGGCGAGCCAATCGAGCAGCTGGGGGTGCGACGGCGGATCACTCTGCAGGCCGAAATCGTTCTCGGTCTCGACGAACCCCAGGCCGAAGAACCTCTGCCAGTAGCGGTTGACGGTGACACGGGCGGTCAGAGGGTGATCGGGCTTGAAGAGCCAGTTGGCGAGGTCGAGACGAGTTCCGACCTTTCCGGAGGACTTCATCTCCGGCAGCACCTCGGGTGCACCCGGCAGCACGTGGGCACCCTTGCGGAGGAAGTCGCCGCGGATGTGGATGTGGGTCGTCCGCGGCTGTTTCAGCTCACGGAGGACCATCGTGGTGGGGATCGCCTTGTTGAGATCTCCGAGTCGTTTCTTGAGACCGATGACGGTGTCAGAGAGCTGCTTGCGGCCGGTATCGGTTTGGCGGTAGGCGTCCACAAGCTGGGCCTGCAAGGCCTTGGACCTCTTGTCGCGGGGCGTGCGGGCGATGGCCAGGATCGGGGCGGGGATCTTCAGGTCGGCGGGGTCCGCGGCGCTGACGGAGATGCGGAAGTGGCCGACGAGGTAGTTGGCGGTCTTGCCGAAGTGAGCCATGGTGAGTACCAGCTTCGAGCCACCCTTGTGGGTGATCGGCTTGGCGGGGAAGAAGATCGCCTGGCGGTTGACGTTGGGCGAGCCGGTTTTGGTGTTGATCGACCAGCCGGTCTCGGGCTTGCCGTCGATCGTGTTGGTGACCGGGTGGCCTTCCTGGGAGTGGTCGGCGGCGGCGGTGGCGATCGGGACCGGCACCGGCTTGGAGTTGCCGGCGGTGGGTGCTGCGGCGAGGGTGACTTCGCTGAGAATGAAGTTGCCGTTCTCGGCTCGACCCGGCCCATTTTTCGGCAGGCTGCTGTGCGTGAGTGTCTCGATGCGGAGGGCGGTGATCTTTTCGAGCGTGGTGTCGAGTGTGACGGTGTAGGTATCGTTGGCCGGGACGCTGAAGTCGACGATCAGCGAGTTGTCGTCGAGTCGGGTGAGCACGGCACCCTTGGCGGTGGTCCACTTGGCCGGCTTGAGCATGGTGAACGAGCCGGCATCGATCGAGGCGAGTCGTTTTTCCCAGGCGGGCATCCCGGCGGCAAAGGAGGTGTCGTGTTGGGCCAGGGGCTTCTCGGCCGCGGTGATCGCGGTGGCCAGCAGGGCCTGTTCGCTGGCCTGGTCGGGTGAGGGGACCGAGATCTTGGGGCCCTTGGCGTTGGCGTCGTTGTTGTCCTCGCAATTGTTGAACACGGCGAACAGCTGGTAGAAATCGCGTTGCGAGATCGGGTCGAACTTGTGTTCGTGACACCGAGCACATCCGACGGTCAGGCCCAGGAAGGTGGCTCCGGTGGTGTTGACTCGATCGACGACCGCGTCGACGCGGAACTGCTCGTCGTCGGTCCCGCCCTCCTGGTTGATCAGCGTATTGCGGTGGAATCCGGTGGCGACCTGCTGGTCGAGTCGAGCGGCTGGCAGCAGGTCTCCGGCGAGCTGTTCGGTCGAAAAGTGATTGAAGGGCATGTCGGCGTTGATGGCATCGATGACCCAGTCGCGGTACTTCCAGATCGAGCGAGCTGCGTCGATGGTAAAGCCATCCGAGTCGGCATAGCGGGCCAAATCGAGCCAGTGGCGGCCCCAGCGTTCGCCGTAGCGGGGCGAGGCGAGCAGTCGGTCGACGAGCCGCGAGTAGGCACCCGGTGTGGTGTCGGCCAGGAAGTCGTCGACCTGGTCGGCCGAGGGAGGCAGCCCGAGCAGATCGATGCTGAGTCGGCGGATCAGGGTGACCCGGTCGGCTTCGGGCGAGGGCCCGAGTTGTTCTCGGTCGAGCCGTGCCAGCACGAATGTATCGATGGCGTTGCGGACCCACGCGGGGTTGCTGACCGCAGGCAGCCTCGCTCGGACGATCGGCTGAAACGACCAGTGCTCGCTGCTACGTCGTCCTCCGACAATCACCTCGTCGGCGGGGTACTTACCACCCTGGACGATCCATTCCCTGATCAGTGCGATCTCGGCGGCCTTCAGCGGAGGCTTTTCGTAGGGCATCCGCTCGAGGTCATCGTTGCCGGAGAGGGCCTGAAACAGCAGGCTCTTGTCGGGCTGACCCGGCACGATGCCCGTACCGCGGTCGCCTCCCCGAGTCGCCAGCCGGCCGGCGTCGGTACGGAACCCCGACATCGATTTCTTCGACCCGTGGCAGCCGTTGCAGTGCTTGGCAAACAGCGGCTTGACCTGCTTCTGGTAGTCGATCTGCGGCTCGGCGGCGGCGGTCACCGGCGTGTTGGCGAGCACCGACGCGGAGGCCAGCAGCGCGAGGAAGAGGGCGGGTCGGCGGGGCATGGGGAGGCTGGTGTCGGGGTGGGAGGTGGATGGTGAGGCTCTCATCGTATCACCGGTTGTGGGCGGTGAGCAACCGGGGTCAGACGCGGCGCAGGCGGGCTTGAACCCCAGGCGTGCGGAGTTAGGCGTCAGACTCCAACAGATTGGAGTTTGTGGCCAGGAACTGGTCGGCCCAGTGGTAGTGATCGAGCAGTCCATCGGTGGAGCGGCCCAAGAGGTGGTAGGCAGCCCAGAGGGCTTCGATGGAGGCCAGGCCGCCGGTGGGGTTGTCGAAGATCTTCGAACTGCGGGGGTAGGCGGTCTGTAGCACCGGCAGGCTGCGGACGGGCAACTTGGAGTAGTCGGCTTCCATCCGCGCGGCAAGTCGCCAGGTGCCGTCCAGGACCAGCAGTCCCCGGCCGGCGTCATCGGATCCGATCACCGGACCGCCCAGGCCCAGCCGCACGTAGCCGTCCAGGGGCAGGTCTCCCTGTTCGGGAAACGTCCAGAACAGAAATCCCTCGCGGCCTCGTAACGGCTCGAGCGAGCACTTGCTGCGTCGCTCGCGGGGGTGCACGACGAAGATCGTCGGAGGTGACGCCGCGTCCGGTCTTGCCGGGGTGAGGGTCACGGGCCGTCTCCACCACTCTTGAGCGACCGGATCTTCACAAGAGTCTGCTCGATCTCCTGTTCCAGTCGCGGCACGTCGGCCGGGTCGTCGGGTTGGGCTCTGGCCCCGGCGAGTTGTTGCTGGAGGCTGTCGAGTTTCTTGCGAGCGACGGCGAGTTGTTTCTTCTGTTTGCGATTGAGACCCATCGGGTGCCTTTACCTGGGTGCGATTCGTTGCCGGTATGGGGGACGGGTCTGTAGAGTGATCGATTCGAACATCGATCACACAGGTCGGGAGCGCAGTCTAGCAGTGTCTGAGGGGGTGAGCGAGATTGTGGAGGTGGTCGGCCGGGCGATGCTCGGTTCGAGCTGCCACCGCGTGGTGCTGAGTCGACGTCGGGGGGACCGGCCCGGGTTGGCCGAGCGGGTCGTGGTGCGGCCGGTTCAGTTGGCCGACGGACCATGTTACCAGTTCACCTCCGAGACCCACCGGCAGCAGACTCACGAAAATCTCGAACCCGCCGCCGCGGTGGTACGGATCGGCGAGTGGTTTCCCGAGTGCTACGGTGACCTGCACCTGTTTGGTTCGCACGAGGATGTTTCGGCACGAGTCGGGCGGGGGGGGCGGTTGAAGGTTCACCGCAAGCCGGCCACCACGCTGCCGCCGGAATCGAGTTCACACGATCGCACCAAGCAGCACCTGCTGCCCGATGGCCAGAGGTGTGCGTTCCTGGAGGCGATCGGGGTGATGACCTCCGGGGGACGCGTGAAGGCGTCGCGGCAGGCGAAGTTTCGCCAGGTCAACCGGTTCCTGGAACTGGTCGACGACTGCGTCGGGTCACTGCCGGAGCAGGGAGACCTGCGGGTGGTCGACTTCGGGTGCGGCAAGAGCTACCTGACGTTTGCGCTGTACCACCTGTTGACGGTGCTGCGTGGCCGCGAGGTGCGGATCGTGGGGATCGAGCGTGAGGCTGAGGTGGTGGCCGATTGCCGGGATGTGGCCCGGAGGTTGGGATGGGATGGAATGGAATTCCACCAGGGTGAGATTTCCGACTTTCCGCGAGATGTCTTCGTTGAGGGTGATGGCGGTGTGAATCGAGTCGACCTGGCCGTGTCGCTGCACGCCTGCGACACGGCGACCGACGACGCGCTGGCCCGGGCAGTGGGATGGCGGGCGGATGTGATCCTGGCCGTGCCGTGTTGTCAGCACGAGTTGGCAGGCGGGTTGGCGATCGAGGAGTTGTCGGCGGTGCACCGGCACGGGATCCTGCACGAGCGATTGGCGGCGTTGGTGACTGACGCGTTGCGGGCCGAGGCGTTGGAGGTGTGCGGGTACCGGACCGGGGTGATCGAATTCATCGACATGGAGCACACGGCCAAGAACGTACTGTTGCGGGCGGTGCGGCGTGAGCCGGGCGAGGCGGACGAGCGGCGGCGGCGGGAGCGGGCCGAGGCGTACCTTGGATTGAGGGCGATGCTGGGGCTGGAGACGTTCCGGCTGGAAGAGCAGTTGGAAGCGGAACTGGGCGGGGAGTTCGCCGAGCGGTTGGGGGGAGACGCGGGGGGCTAGCGTCCGCGGCGGCGTCTTGAGCGGGAGGCGAGGTAGCGGCCCAGGGCGGTGACGTAGGGCTGGCTGGTGGTCACCCGCTGATAGTCGACGTCCTGGCCGGCGGCTCCCTGTTCGAGACGGGTGCAGAAGCGGTTGAAGTGGTGCAGGTAGCGTTCCCGGACCCGGTGCGGATCGACCAGCATGCGACGCGAGGGCTGTTCGAGGTCACGGAACTGAGTCGGTCGCGAAAACGGAAAGTCGACCTCCTCGGGAGCCACCACGTGGAACAGGATCAACTCGTGACGGGCGTGGCGGAACCGGGCCAACGCCGAAATCAACTCGTCGGTCTCGTCCAGGAAGTCGCTGATCACCACGACCAGGCTGCGGCGGGGGAGTGTCGGCAGCACTTCCCCGAGCGATTCGGCGACTCCGCCGGCGAATGTTCCTGAAGATTCGTCGGTTGGTTCCAAGCCCTCGAGCGTGTCGGTGACCTGGGCGAAGAGGGCTTGCTGGGTCGAGGGAGCCAGGCGGGTGCGGACGTGGTCGTCGAAGACCGTGAGCCCGACCGCGTCACGTTGGGCCAACAGCAGGTAGGCCAGCGACGCGGCCAGTTGACGGGCGTAGTCGAACTTCGACAGCGTGCTGTCGCCGTAGGCCATGCTGCCCGAGGCGTCGACGAGTAGCTGGCAACGCAGGTTTGTCTCGTCCTCGAACTCCTTGACGAAGTACTTGCCCGTCTTGCCGTAGGCCCGCCAGTCGATGTGCCGGATCTCGTCGCCGGGGTGGTACTGCCGGTGCTCGGTGAACTCGACACTGGCACCCTTCATCGGGCTCTTGTGCTGGCCCAGGATTTCGCCCTCGACCACCAGCCGGGCGACGAGGTCGAGCCGACCGTACTCGGCCAGCGCCGTCGGATCGTCGGTCGCCGGAGTCGCCGCCGGGCTGGATCGGCGTGCTTGATTGGGCCGACTGGGTGTTGAGGGGTTGGGGCGTGGCATCGGATCGGTCTGTCGCGTCGTCGGTTGCCCTTCTCACTGGCGTCACCGACGGTCGGGCTGTTGCTGGTGGGAGGGTCGTGACGGTTTTTTCAGATTGCGATAAGTCGTGTTGCGGCGGGGCTCTATGACAAATTCCAAGTCTTCGATGAAAAGAAACTGAAAAACCCCATCTTGACAAAACAGGATGCCGATTTATAGTGGCGGGTCTCGTCAGTTCACAAGATGTAGGTGTTCTAGGACTTCAGTCCCCTATACCTTGTGGTATTTGAGCCATAAAAAACAGCTCAGATATTGTTCAATTTCACACATCCGTAGTCCATTTTCGTGACTTTTCGTCGTTCGGCCGACCCTGTACGGGGGCGATTGACGGGATTCCCGAGTCCGGCAACTGGAGAAAAGACGCTACCAAGAAGGGGTGCATGATGCACGAAGCGAAGGGTATTGAAGAGCAAGGACGTTCGAACGAGTTGGCCCAGGGGCGGGTCGGATTGAATCCGGGGTTGGGTGAAAACTTGGCCGAGGGTTCGGCAGAACATCGGGGCAACGGAAACGGCAACGGGCACAGGGGGCTCGAGCAGGCGACGGGCAAGGCCCTGGAGTTTGCATCTGAGTTTTGTCCGGCCGATACGGATCCATTCGACACGGTCGAGTGGGACTTACGGACGGCGTCGATCAAGGACGAGAATGGCGGCGTGCTGTTCGAGCAGGTCGACTGCGAGATCCCGGTTGATTGGAGTCCGTTGGCGACCAACGTGGTGGTCAGCAAGTACTTCTACGGCGAGCCGGGCACGAGTGAGCGTGAGACGAGCGTCCGCCAGTTGATCCAGCGGGTGGCTCGGACGATCGCCGACTGGGGCAAGGCGGACGGATATTTTGCCAGCGACGAGGACGGCGAGCGGTTCTACCGCGAGTTGGCCTGGCTGTGTCTGCACCAGCACGGCGCGTTCAATTCACCGGTCTGGTTCAACGTCGGCCTGTACCACCAGTACGGCGTGGGTGGATCGCGAGGCAACTACCGTTTTGACACCGAGACGAAGTCCATCCGTCGTCCCGAGACGTCCTACGAGTTTCCTCAGGCGTCGGCCTGCTTCATCCAGTCGGTCGAGGACAACATGGAGGACATCATGCGTCTTGCCACGAGCGAGGCGATGTTGTTCAAGTTCGGCTCGGGCACCGGCACTGATCTCTCGACGATCCGCAGTTCTCGCGAGCGTCTTTCAGGCGGCGGAACCCCGTCGGGTCCGTTGTCGTTCATGCGTGTCTACGACCAGATTGCGGCGGTGGTCAAGAGTGGAGGCAAGACGCGTCGGGCGGCGAAGATGCAGAGTCTGAAGGACTGGCATCCCGACGTGATGGACTTCATCCAGGCCAAGGCGAAGGAGGAGAAGAAGGCTCGGACGCTGATCGACAGTGGTAAGTACGAGGCCAACTTCAACGGCGAGGCCTACAGTTCGATCATGTTCCAGAACGCGAATCTTTCGGTCCGCGTCAGCGACGAGTTCATGGAGAAAGTCGAAGCCGATGACTCGTGGACGACCCGTTATGTGACGGACAACTCGGGCGATGGTCCCGTCTACCAGGCTGCCGAGATGATGCATGAGATTGCTCAAGGCACCTGGTACTGCGGCGACCCCGGCCTGCAGTACGAGACGACGATCAACCGTTGGCACACGTGTCCCGAGACCGGTCCGATCAACGCATCGAACCCGTGTTCGGAGTACATGTTCCTGGACGACACGGCGTGCAACCTGGCGAGCGTCAACCTGCGGAAGTTCGTCCGGCCCGACGGCATTTTTGACGTCGCCCGGTTCCGCCAGGCGGCTCGGATCTACATCACCGCCCAGGAGATCCTGGTCGACCGTGCCAGTTATCCGACTCCCTCGATCGCCGAGAACAGTCACCTGTTCCGGCCCCTGGGCCTGGGTTATGCGAACCTGGGCAGCCTGTTGATGTCGATGGGCATTCCCTACGACAGCGAGAGTGGCCGGGGCATCTGTGGCGCGATGACGGCTCTTTTGAACGGCGAAGCCTACCGCACCTCGAGCCACATCGCCTCGAACATCGGTCCGTTTGCCGGTTACTCGGAGAACAGCGAATCGATGCTGGAGGTGATGCAGATGCACCGCGACGCGGTCGAGTCGATCGACGAGGCGTGTCCCACGTACCTGAAGGACGCGGCGCGTGAGTGCTGGGACGAGTGCCTGGCGACGGGTCGTGAGCACGGGTATCGCAATGCCCAGGCCACCGTGCTGGCACCGACTGGCACGATCGCCTTCATGATGGACTGCGACACGACCGGCATCGAGCCGGACATCGCGTTGGTCAAGTACAAGCAATTGGCCGGTGGCGGGATGATGAAGATCGTCAACCGCACGGTGCCCGAGGCTTTGGAGACGCTGGGATACGACCGGGCGTCGATCGAGTCGATCGTGGCCCACATCGACGAGCACGAGACGATCGAGGGTGCCAAGGCGTTGAAGGACGAGCACCTGCCGGTCTTCGACTGTGCCTTCACGCCGGCCAACGGCGAGCGGTCGATTTCGTGGCGGGGTCATGTCGGCATGATGGCCGCCGCTCAACCGTTCCTCTCGGGTGCCATCTCCAAGACGGTCAACATGCCCGAGGATTCGACGGTCGAGGAGATCCAGGAGGCGTACATGGAGGGATGGCGACTGGGCTTGAAGGCCCTGGCCATCTACCGCGACGGTTCGAAGAAGAGCCAGCCTCTGGCGACCAGCAAGGAAGGCGGCCGTGATGACGGAGTACCCGGCCCGGCCCGGCGTCGTCTGCCGGCCACCCGGCAGTCGCTGACTCACAAGTTCTCCGTCGGCGGCCACGAGGGCTACATCACCGTGGGCCTGTTCGAGGACGGGGCACCCGGGGAGTTGTTCATCACGATGGCCAAGGAGGGGAGTACGATCGGCGGTCTGATGGACACCATCGGCACGCTGACCAGCATGTCTATGCAGTACGGTGTCCCTCTGGAAGCTTTGACCAGCAAGTTCAGCCACATGCGGTTTGAACCATCCGGCTGGACGGGCAACCCCGAGATCCCCAACGCCAAGAGTGTGGTGGACTATATCTTCCGGTGGTTAGGAATCCACTTTCAGCCGGGTTACGGCGAGCCGAACGGTGCGGTGCCGATCGCGACTGAATCGGCCGATTCGGGTGTGGTCGCCTCTGTGGCTTCGATCGCCGACATCGAGCAATCGGTGGCCGACGTCGTTGCCGCTCATGCGGCCCCAAGCACGACCGACGTCCGCAGCCAGCAGTTTGCCCAGTTCCAGGTCGATGCACCCGCCTGTGACAGTTGTGGAGCGATCACCGTTCGCAACGGCAACTGTTACCTGTGCCACAACTGTGGAAACAGCATGGGATGTAGCTGAAGGACCGGCGAGTCTCTTGCAACGGGCACCCCGATCAATGGAACGATCGGGGTGCCTTCTTCATATAGCAGTCCCTGTCGGGACACAAAGAGAGAACTCCGCCGATGACCGTTCCGAAACTGACGATCGACGGCCATGTCGAGTTGCCGCTGGTGTTGACCCAGCAGGACCTGGCCGCTTTTGACTCAACCGAGCAGGTCGTGGACGTGAGCCGTTTTCATCCCACCCGCAGCGGTGATGGCGTGACGCTCGAGTCGCTTCTTTCACGCGTTGTCCCGACCCCGGCGGCCAACTACCTGACGCTGCACGCCACCGCGGACGACTTCGCGGCCAGCGTGCCTCTGGAGCCGATCCGCGACGAGGGGATCCTGGTCTACAACGTGGCGGGTCAGCCGATGACGTCCGAGCAGGGTGGCCCGTTCCGGTTCCTGATCAAGGATCCTGCGGCGTGTCACACCGATGAGTTGGACGACTGCGCGAATGTGAAGTTCGTGGACCGGATCGAGTTGACTGCCGGTCCCGGCCGCGACACTCGACCGACCGACGACGAGGAGCATGAGGAGTTGCACCGCGGCCAGGAGTCAGACGAGTAGGCCAGTGCGGCTTGACCCCGCGGCTAGTTCCTCAGGCCCAGCAGGCGGCTTAGCTGCGGGTTGGAGGCGTTCATGGCTCCGAAGCGTGGTTCCAGTGAGAGATGGAAGCCGGCGGCGCCTCGGCTGTTGTCGTAGCTGGCTCCGAAGTGGACCAGGAAGTCGCCGCCGATGCGGGTCAGTGTCAGCGACTGGCCCTGGTTGCGGTCTTCGGCGAGGTCGAAGGCAGTCTGCAAGGTCGAGGCCCACTTGGGGCTCATGCGGTAACTGAGTCCCGCGGCCAGAATCTGGCTGTCGATCCCTCCTCCCTCAATCTGCCTCAAGTTGGCAAACAGCGTGCCTCGAGCCGTCCGCTGGCTCAGTAGACCTACGTTCCACATCCGGGGTGCGTTGTCGAAGAGGTCGAGCGAGGCGTCGGCCAACAGCGTGGTGCGTTCGCTGAGGTGCCAGCGGTATGCGGTCCCCAGCAGTCCGAAGTCTTCTCCGAAGTTGTCTCGATCGGGCCTGGGGAACCAGGTGGCTTCGAGGTCGAGTGTCATCCAGTTGCGGATCCGTTCCCGGCCCGGTGCTCCGGCCTTGGTTTGCAGTCGGTGCCGCCATGCCAATCTCATGGCCTGCTGGTCGGCCACCAGTTCGTGCCACGGTGCCGTCATTCCCAGTCCGATCCCGCTGCGGACTCCGAAACTGCGGGTATCGAAACCGGTCGGCAGTGTGCCTCCGAAGCTGTTGGCCAGCAGTCGGTAACGGAACCGTTCCTGGGCGTTGTCGTCGATCGGGTTGTACTGAGGGATTTCACCCAAGCCACGAGACGTCTCGGTCCAGGCCATGTCGGTCTCGAATGTCATCTTGTGGGCCAGCCCGTTGAGTCCGAGGATGGAGCTGCGGATGCCCGGGTCGATCCGCGACATCGAGAGGCTGCTTCGCAGGCCGCCACTGAAGAGGTGCCGGTCGATCTCGGTTCCGGCCATCCCCTCGCTCCAGTAGGCACTCTCGGCCATCACGTAGGGAGTCAGCGGTGCGGGTCCGAGCATCAGTGGCATCGAGAGTTCGTGCCGCGACATCAGGACGGCTCCGCCCACGTCTGCCGAATCGGCGAGTGGAGCGAAGATGTCGGCGGGGTCCAGAGGGGCGTCGGCGGGCCGCAGCCTGGCGTAGCCGGCCGAGGTGTGCGATGACCAGCTCAGTTCGGGCCATCCGACGAGTCCGTGGGCCAGGGGTTGCGAGAAGACAAACAGGTCGCCTCGCGGCAGCCACTCGGTGGTGGTCTCGAAGTCGTTGATTCGCGGCTGGGCCAGCAGGCTCCAGGCCGTGCTGTCGCTGCGTTGTTCGAGGTACAGCAGCGTATCCTGGTCCTTTTCTCCGTCGAACTCCTGTTCGTAGTACTGTTCGAGCAGGTTGCGATCCGAGACGTAGCCGATTTCACCCCGGACGGTGAAGTCTTCGGGCATCTGGTGTTGGTGAATCAGCCGGCCACGGCCGCGGTGGGGCGAATCGAGTCCGAGGGCCCGGCGATCTCGACCGAGGTTGTCGAGCCCCCGGTCGTGCAGGTACGCCCCGTTGCTCCAGCCGCTTACGTCTCCCGAGAGTCCCAGCAGTCCGTCCTGCCGGTAGACCAGCCCACTCCCGATCCGGGGCCCTCGATCGCTGAAGTGATCAGCCTGCAGGGTCCAGTCGACTCCTTCGATCGGTTCCTTTCCCAGCAGCGTGAACAGGCTCCAGGTTGTTTCGGCCTGGAACCCGAAGATACTGTCCTGCCGGAAGTTGATTCGTCTGAGCGGGAAGTTGAAATCGGTGATGGGTCCGCCGAGGTTGGGCGCGAAGAAGACCGGGGTGTCTCCCAACATCAGCACGTTGTTCTGTGAGGTGATCCAGTCGACGGTGTTGTCTGAGCGTGGTTGGGCCGGTGCGCCGAGCCAGCGAGGGAGTCTGCGTCGATCGAGGAAGACGTCGCTTGCCTGAAGTCGATAGCCGGGTTCGCCGAAGGGGCTGGTCGAGGCCCAGGCGTTTGTGGCGTGAAAGTTGTGATCCCCGTCCTGCCGGATCTTCTCGGCCCGGATTCTCAATGGCACACGCCCACCGGGGATCTGGGCCATCAGGTCGGCATCGATCATCAGGGCGCGTCGTTCTCGTGCGTCGTAGAGTGCCCTGCGGGCCCGCGCGACGTGGCCGCCCTGCCGCAACTCGATGTTGCCCTCGAGGTAGATCTGGATGCCGCGGTTGACGGCCTGGAGGAGCTGCGAGGAGACTTCCTGGTCGTCGCTCATCTGAGCCCAGATGACGGCGCGGTCGGCCGAGAGATCGACGGTTCCGCTGCCAAACAGCGACCCGGTCTTGTTCGTCTCGACCTGGTCGATCACCAGGTTGATGCCGCCGGTGATCACGAACACCTTCTCGCTGGGAGTGGTCCCCGTTGCGGTATCGGTGGTGACGCTGAAGGGCCGGTTGGTTCGAGGAAACAGCTGCACCCGCCGGACTTTCTGTTGAGGTTCACCGCTCAGCGGTGCCGGGACGGGAGCGGGGGCGACGGTGGGTCCGGGCTGGTAGCTGGCCAACTGGTGGCCGTCGTCGGGACGACGTTGCCTGTGTGCAGTGGCTCGTCGATACAGGGGGTCCTCGGCCAGCGCAGCGGGAGTCTTCTGAGAGCGGGCGATCTTGAGGGTGGGCGATTTCTGAGTGAGTGCCAGGTGGTGTAGCAGGATCGGTCGACTGTGAGTCTGGTCGGGGGTCTCGAGCCGAACGTTGTTTTCGAGATAGACCGACACTCGGATTCCGGTTTCCGGGGGCCGTGCCCGGCTGATCCAGGCGATTCCCTGTCCGGCCGTGATCAGGGTACCGGCCTGTCGGACGATGACATGCCGCCTGAGCAGCACGATCTGGGACAGGCTGCCCGGACCGCGGGCCTGGGTTTTGAAGCCGAAGTCGGCTGAAATCGAGATGTGGTCGGCGGCCGGGACCGGATCATCGCCCCGAGCCACCTCGGGGAGCGCGATCGCCAATGCGACGACAGCCGCGACGAGGCGACGCCACGGTGGGGCGACGGCCGGGTGCGGGTGGCGGCAAGAGCGTGCGTCGGTGGGTGTCCTGCCCGACACGTGGGAATCCGGTTCCTGGAGACACAATGCCGGAACGTCCGCCGCTGCAGGATGGCTCGAATGGTGAGCAACCCGGCGGTGGCGGGGCGTTTCCGGAGTAGGCCCGCGTCACCTTGAGCACGGGGGGCGGGATTATAGGTTTGCGTTTTCCAGAGTGTCAATAAGCCTCCGGCGCGGCCGTTTTCGACACGGCTTCTCGGACAGACCTCCCGCAAACTCCGATCGTTCCCAGCAGGAACACGACAGGCATCACCGGGGCTCGCATCCGCATCGTCGACCAGAAGACCACGTGCACCAGCGACAACGCCAGCAGGAACAGCAGTGGAGTTTGCCAACCGCCATGACCGGCCCAAGGCGTCCGGCACAGTCCCACCAGCATCGCCACAAGCGTCGCGGTGTACCAGGCGGCGACGGCCCACTTGAGAGGTGTGGGCCAGGCCGAGCCGGGTGCCGATTCCAGCGGCCACGGCGTCCAGAACCTCAGCACCCGCAGCAGGCACGCCCTGGCAAACCCGCTGGGGTCGCCGGCGGCATGGGAGAGTGCCAGGCGGTACATGAACCGGTCACGCTGTTGTTCGGCCTGGATGCCGTGAGCGGGACCCGGCAACCGGGCCTCCAGGCTCTCACGCCACTCTCCAGGTCGATGCCCGGGATCGGACGTCTTGTCGTTCCAGGTCGTACCCAGCGGTCGTCGTACCACCTGGTCGTAAAAGTCCGGGTTGTTGCCCAGCAGCAGCGTGTAGCCTCCATGGGTGCTTGTCAGCACCGGTGCACCCGAGACGGCCAGGTTGCGTCCCAGCCAGGGCCCGACACACAGGGCGATGCCGGCGAGGGTGGTGGCGAGGGCCAGAGGCTGGCTCGATCGATCCGGCTCGGCGCGTTTTCTGAAGCGTCCGACGACCGCGACGACGGCCAACACCGCGGCGAAGGCCCACACCGAGGGTCGGCAGAGTGCCGCGAGTCCAAACAGGATTCCCAGCAGCAGTCCTCTTGAGCCCGACGGGGCAGCGGGCGATGTGGCGGCTGCCAGCATTCCCATTGCCAGGGCGGCGAACAGGGTCTCGGTCATCGGCAACGTGGCTCCGACGACCAACAGCGGGTCGACGGTGACAGCCGCCGCCGGCCACCACGCCCGGCGGCCCAGGCCCAGGTGGACACCGGTGATCCAGGTCAGAACGACCGTGGCCAGGCCCAACAGCAGGTGCAGTCCCGCCACACCGATGTCTCCCGATCCGGTCCAGCCCACCGCGGCCAGCACCAGCGGGTACAGCGGTGGTCGGTACGCGGTGGGGGTGCCGTGATCCGGGTGCGTCAGCCCTCCGGTTTGAACCAGCCCCTCGGCCAGCAGCCGGTAGTGGTCCCGGTCGTCCTGCAGGGAGTCCATTCGCCAGGCTGCCACCGAGATACGGACCACCAGCGCCAGGAGTATCACTCCCAGGAGGGGTGTGAGGTCTGAACGGTAGCCGGGCACGTGGACTCCTGTTGGCTCCTCGGGGGGACCGCGACTATCCTTAGAGCCGCTGGTGCCGACGGGCGGTGCCAGTGTAACCGAACTCCGCCAATGCGGGTGATAGGGTCGGAGATCGATGGACTCCAACGGAACCGATCCCGACCAGTTGCTGGACGGCGATCGAGTGACACTGGCTCGGGACGATCCGGTCCCGAGACTGTTGGTTTTGGTGCTCAGGCACCGGGTCGCCCTGTTGGTGGCTACCGTCGTGGTGGCCCTGCTGGCGGTCGTCCCGGCCGGGCAGTTGAGATTCGACCAGTCGATCGAATCGCTCTACGCCCAGGACGACCCGCACCTGGCCGCGTTTCGTGCCAGTCGCGAGTTGTTCGGCGGAGACGAGTTCGTAATCGTCTCGTACGAAGATCCTCAACTCTTCGGCAGCGACGACCCGTCGTCACCGTTGTCGAGTGAGTTGAGCCAGGGGGCGCGGTCTCGGATCGTGGCGTTTGCCGGGGTGCTGGGTCAGGTGAAGGGGGTCCAGGCCGAAAGCATTCAGCACCTGGTACGCGCACTGGAACCCAAGGGGGTGCTGGGCCGAGTGATGAAGCGAATCGGTGGACTCAGGCGACGGGTGCTGGAATTGGTCGAGGGTGTCCTGGTGGGGGAGGACCGGCGGACGGTGGCGATCGTGTTGAGGCTGTCGCCGGCGGTCGGGTCCGAAGCGACCGCGGATCGAGCGGTGACGTTTGCCGAAGTCCGTCGGCTGGCTGCCGCTCACCGTCCGGTGGCCCGAGTCGTCGGGGAACCGGTGCAGGTGCACGACATGTTCCGTTACGTCGAGGAGGACGGTCGGACGCTGTTCTGGTGGTCTCTGGGCCTGCTGGCGGCGGTGATCCTGGTGCTGTTTCGAAGCCTCCGCTGGGTCGTGCTGCCGCTGGCGGTTGTGCTCACCGCGATTCTCTGGACCGAGGCCCTGCTGGCACTCAGCGGGATGAAACTGAGCATGGTCAGCTCGATGCTCAACTCCCTGGTCACGATCATCGGCGTGGCCACCTGCACTCACGTGACCGTGCACTACCGCGAGCATCGCAGCGAGCACGCACCTCTGCAGGCGTTGACGCTCACGATCCGCCAGTTGGCTCCGGCGATCTTCTGGACCGGCGCCACCACCGCGGTCGGGTTTGGGGCTCTGCTTTCGAGCAACATCAGCCCGGTGCGGAGTTTCGGGATCATGATGGGCCTGGCGACGCTGCTGGTGCTGCTGGCGGCACTGTTGCTGCTGCCGGGCGGGATTCTGCTGGGTCGCCGTCTGGCGGACCCCGGCCGGGTCCCCGGCGAAGGTCAACTGACGCGGGCACTACAGTCTCTGGCTCGAGGAATCCGCCATCACCCCGCCGGGGTATTGCTCGGGGTCGGAATCCTGGTGGCTGCTGCGGGAGCGGGGCTGTCGCGGCTGAAGGTCGAGACGGACTTCAGCGAGAATTTCCGCTCGGACAGCCCGATCCGGCTCGGGCTGGAATTCTTCGAGACCAAGCTCGGAGGTGCAGGGAACTGGGAGGTCAACTTCCCGGTCCCCGGGGAGCTGGACCAGGAACAGATTGACCGGGTCGCGAGGCTGGCCGAGAGGCTCGATAGCGAGGTGGCCGCACAGATGAAGACGATCGACGATCGCCGACGTCTGACCAAGGTGGTGGCGATCAGCGACGGGCTCGAAATGGTCCCGTACTTCCCGTTCCTCCTGAATACACTCGAGAAACGGCTGAATGTCCTCGATCGATCTCAGCCCGAGTACGTCACCAGCCTCTACAACGCCGATGCGGGCCGGATGCGGATCGTGTTGCGGTCGCTGGAGCGTGAGCAGGCCGGTCAGAAGCGAGAGTTGATCGAGCGGGTTGAGGCGATTGCCCGGGAGGAGTTTGGGGAGTCGGGTCCCGGTGTGCGACCGGTCGAGGCGACGGGGTTGTACGTGCTGTTGACGTTTCTGATCGAAAGCCTGCTGCGGGACCAGGTGGTCAGCTTTGTGCTGGCGGCGATCGGGATCACGGTGATGATGGCCCTGGCCTTCCGCAGCGTGCCGGTGGGGCTGGTGGCCCTGTTGCCCAACCTGTTCCCGATCGTGATGGTGATCGGGGCGATGGGCTGGATGGGCCTGCCGGTGAACATTGCCACGGCGATGATCGCGAGCGTGTCGCTGGGACTGACGGTCGATTCGAGCATCCACTACATCTCGGGTTTCCGCCGGGCCCGTGCGGCCGGATACGACGTGGCCAGTGCCCTGGAACGGACTCACGCGGGTGTCGGCCGTGCTGTGGTGCTGGCCAACCTGGCCCTGGTGGTCGGTTTCAGCGTGCTGACACTCTCGCACTTCATCCCGCTGGTCTACTTCGGGATCCTGGTCAGCGTGGCAATGCTCGGCGGGCTGGCCGGCAACCTCGTGCTGCTGCCGGTGCTGTTGGCCTGGGTCGAGCGTGGCGAGTGCGAGCCGAGCGAGTCGCTAGTCGACGCTGGCTGAGTCGATCCGATCCTCGATCACGTCGACCAGGGCATCGTGCTGTCCCAGGGGCGGTTTCAGTTCCCAGCTGACCTCGGGAAACCGTTCGGCCAACAGGTCTCGGTGCTCGGCGAGGTGCAGCGAGGCGTGTCGGCCGGGGGAGAGAAAGAACGGCAGCAGCAGCACCCGGGAGGCTCCTCGTTCGACGCACAGCGCCCCCGCGGTGGGGATGTCCGGCTCAGCGATTTCCAGGTAGGCCGTCTCGACCAGGTCATCGGGCCGGCGATTCGCCAGCGACTCGGCCAGCCAGTCCAGATCGCGGTTGGCCGAGTCGAGTCGGCTGCCGTGAGCGACGAGGAGGATGGCGGTTCTCATCGAGTGACCCGGATGATTCGGTTGAGATCGGGGCGGCTTGTTGACCGTCGGAATTGTCGCACCCTAGACTCGAATCGGCCAGTACCGGGTTCTCCTGCTAACTGCTCCCACGGCGTCACGCATGCCAGATCTTCCGATCACGATCGGCCCCTACGAGATCCAGGACGAACTGGGTGCTGGGGGAATGGGGACCGTCTATCTGGCCATTCACGGCGAGACATCCGAGCCGGTCGCCGTCAAGGTGCTTTCGGCGACGATGGCCCGCGAGCCGGGGTTGGTCGAGCGGTTCCGTCGCGAGGTGCAGTCGCTGAAGAAGCTGACCAACCCGCACATCGTGCGGTTCCTGGACAGCGGTGAGTACGAGGGGACGTATTATTACGCGATGGAGCTGGTCGAGGGTGAGACCTTGACCGAGCGTCTGCGGCGGGTGAAGCGGCTGGGCTGGGAGGACGTGATCGAGATCTCGGTGCAGGTGTGCCGTGCTCTGAAGGCGGCTCACGACGCGGGCATCATCCACCGCGACCTGAAGCCGGGCAACCTGATGCTGACCTCCGACGACGTGGTCAAGCTGACCGACTTCGGCGTGGCCCAGATCTTCGCCGCCGGCAAGTTGACCGCCACCGGCGGGATCGTGGGCACGGCCGAGTACATGTCGCCCGAGCAGGCTCTGGGGCGGAAGGCTCATCGCAGCAGCGACCTGTATTCGCTGGGCGCCGTGATGTACTGCATGCTGACCGGTCGACCTCCGTTTGTAGGACGGAGCACCGTCGAGATCATCCAGCAGCAGCGGTACGGGCAGTTCGATCCGCCCCGGTCGATCGTCCCCGAGATTCCTCGTTGGCTCGACGAAGTCGTCTGCCGGTTGATGTCCAAGGAGCCCGAGGACCGGTACCCCGACGCCTATGTTCTCGGCCTGAGGCTGCAGGAGATTCCTCGCAAGGTGTCCTTGTCGCAGGGTGAACCGAGCGAGCCGAAAGCTGGCGAGGTTGACGATACGAGTGTCTATCGGCTGGCTGAGCTGGAGGACGATTCGGCGACCCAGGGCAGCGAAGACTTGACGGTGGCGGCCACCGCGGTGACCGCCGCCGCCTTGCCTCGGGTACGGGCCGAGGAGGGTCCGGGGGAAGCGACGCTGGTCCGGGACCTGATGAAGTTCGAGATCGAGCGTCAGGCACAGCGAGGTCGCTGGAGCGGATGGCTCAACAGCACGCCCGGGCTGATGCTGGCGCTGGTGGTGGTGGTGTCGATCGCAGTCTTGATGTGGCGGATGGTTCGGATGAGTCCGGATCAGCGATTCGCCGAGGGTGTGAGGCTGCTGGAGCTGTCTGAGCCCGATTGGAAGATAGCTCGTGACCGGTTCCTGGCTCCGCTGGTGGCCGAGGACCCCGAGCGGTGGCGGGATCGGGCGGCACCGTACCTGGAGCGGATCGAACAGTTGGAGGCCGAATCGCGGTCGCGGCCGAGGAGGCGATTACCGGTCGAGGATGCGACCGAGGTGACTCGGTTCCTGAGACTGGCCCGGGAATACAAGCGGCTGGGTGACCGGGCACGGGCGATCCGGATCCTGGAATCGGTGCTCGAGTTGGTCGAGGGGCAGCGGGGGTGGGAATCGGACGCGGGGGTGGCACGTGAGCTGCTTGAAGAATGGCGGGTTGAATTGGCTGGACCCCCGGGTGAGACAAAGCTGGCGACGGCGGCGCTGACGCGGGCGCGTCAGGCACGGCAGGGCGGTCGGATTGAGGAAGCGCGCCGGGTGTGGCAGAGTATTGTCGAGTTGTATGCCGGGGACACGTCTGCCCGTGATGCGGTCGAAGAGGCCCGGCGGGGTTTGGCCGAGACCGAGGATGAACGCTGATGAACGATGAGAACGGCACAAGCAGTGAGCTGGACCTGAAGGCTCACATCCGCACGGTGCTCGATTTTCCGGTGCCCGGGATCCGTTTTCGCGACATCACGCCGCTGCTGGCCTCACCCGAAGCCTACTCGGAGGTGATCCGCCGGTTGGCCGATGCGTACCGCGAGGGGGGTGTGGACGTGGTGGCGAGTGTCGAGGCGCGGGGGTTCCTGTTCGGAGCACCGCTGGCGCTGGAGCTGGGAGCCCGGTTCGTGCCGGTCCGCAAGCCGGGCAAGCTGCCTCACGAGACCCGTTCACACTCCTACCAGCTCGAGTACGGTGAGGACACACTGGAGGTGCACACCGATGCGGTGAAGGCCGGTGACCGGGTGCTGATGGTCGACGACCTGCTGGCCACCGGTGGAACGGTTGCCGCCTGCCACAAGCTGCTGGTCGAGGCGGGTGCCGTGGTGCTGGGTTGTGCGGTGGTGATCGAACTGCTGGGGTTGGGGGGCCGCGAGGCGTTGGCCGGGTGCGAAGTGACCACATTGATGACCTACAGCGAAGATGAGTGACGTGGCGACGAGTGGAAACCGACTGGAGGGAGTTGTCCAGGAGTGCCAGGACATGATGGCACACGCCTGGGTGGTTCGCACGTTTGTGAAGCACAGCGAGGAGGTCGAGGATTTTCCCGAGCTGATGGGGATCGTGCGGGCTGTGTTCGATACGTCGCGGGCACTGGAGACCCGTCTGCAGGACCCCGCGGGTTACGTCAAGATGCTGGGCAAGAAGATCGGCCGCATGCGACGGGCGACCGAGCAGTTTCGCCGCGACGCCCCGCTGGCCTCGACGCACACCAACTTTGTCCAGGCGGTTCGCTCGATCGATCTCTGCGTCACTCGGCTCGAAGAGCTGCTCAAGGAAGCCAGTTGAACCGCGGCTGTCCGTGGCCTCTGAATCACGGGTGCCTGCCCCCTGCCCGCCGGGCACAGGCACCGCAGCCCGGGGGGCGGCTCTGGAGCCAGTCCCCAAGTCATCTTCGCGCGGTTGTGGGCACAGAGATATACTCCCGCGGCCTGGGACTGAGCACTGCGTATCGAGTGAGACGATCTGGTGCGGACGATCGCGGTAATGAACCAGAAGGGGGGCGTCGGCAAGACGACCACCAGCGTCAACCTGGCCGCTGGCCTGGCCGCGGCCGGTCGGCGGGTCTGCCTGGTGGATCTCGATCCCCAGGCCCACGCGTCGCTCCACCTGGGTGTCGAAGCTCCCGTGGGTACACCCAGTCTCTACGACGTCATGCTGGGCCGCCGCAGTTTGATCGAGATCCGTCGGCAGGTGGCCGAGTCGCTATGGGTCGTCCCCGGCAATGTGGATCTGGCAGGGGTCGAGCGGGAACTGGCCACTGAGGCCGGACGCGAGACGGTGCTGCGGGATGCCATAGCAGAACTCGAGACCAGTTGCCCGATGGATTACTGCCTGGTCGACTGCCCGCCGTCGCTGGGCGTGCTGACGATCAACGCGCTGGCCGGGGTCGGCGAGGTGTTCATCACCCTGCAGCCTCACTTCCTCGCCCTGCAGGGTCTCTCGAAACTGCTCGAAACCGCCGCCCTGGTCACCCGGCGCCTCAACCGCGAACTGAAGATCAGCGGGATCGTGCTGTGCCTGTTCGAGACGGGGACGAGGCTGGCCGCTGACATCAGCGACGATCTGGGCGACTTCTTCGAAGCCAGTGATCCTCAAGCACCCTGGGCCGGTGCGATCATCTTCAACTCGCGGATCCGTCGCAACATCCGGCTGGCCGAAGCCGCCGGGTTCGGGAAGTCGATCTTTGGCTACGACCCCGATTGCAACGGGGCCGCCGACTACCAGGGATTGGTTCAGGAAGTGATCGCCGGTGAGTCGTCGGGTGGGCTGGCAAGGGCCGCTTGAGCTCACGCCAGCACCTGGGCTTCCGAAACAGCCCTCCGGAATCCGGTACAACCGCTCCAGGTGGACTTCTGCCGGGCCCATTGGTTTCGGAAAAACCAGCAATTGGCTGCAACAACTGGTGTGGGTCTGGCATCCTAAAGTAGATTGACAATCGGAATTCCTTACCCGGTCTTCCCAAACCACAGAATCACTCCAGCTTTGGATTTGATGCTCGAGCTGTCGCACGTGTATCGAACCCCAGGCTGACCACAAGAAGAGATGCAGGGGGGGTTAAGTAGATGCGCGTGTTCGAGACGGCTGTCGTGGGAATCAGGCGGTCACTGACGGTGAGTGTCGTCGTTGCGGTGTCTGCGGTGTCTGCGGTGTCTCTGGTCGGTCCGGTGTACGGTCAGGACGCGACCAGTAAGGCCGCTGTTCAGCCGGCTGCCCAGCCTACGGTGAAACCGGTGGCCGTGAAGACGGCGGAATTCGAGCAGTGGATCTACGTCCCGTACCGGGACTTGAAGTCGGTATTTGACAAGCACCCCTCGGCGGTATTTCTTCCGTACTCGGAGTACCTGCGTTTGTGGGAGGCTGCCGGTCGAGCGGACCGAGTTGCAAAGGGGCCTCCGGTCGAGGGCGTGATCACAAAGGCGGATTACGTGGCCACGGTCGACGAGAACCTGGCTCGGATCGTCGCCACCTTGACCGTACAGGTGTTGGGCAAGAGCTGGGCTGAGATTCCGATCCGGTTTGGCCAGGCGGCGATTGGTCGTGTGACTGCGACTCTCAATGGCGAGGCGACCCCGGTCTTGCTCCGCGGCACCGGCGCGGGTCGTTACGCGTTGTTGTTCCCCGAGGCGGGCACGCACGCTGTGACGTTCGAGTTGACTGCCCGGGTTCGCGCTTCGTCCGACGGTCATTCGTTCGAGTTTGATTGTCCGACGGTCGGGATGACAACGTTCGAATTGAGTGTGCCTCGACCTGAGCAGGCTGTTGACCTGACTCCTCGGCTGGTGGCCTTACCGGTCGAGGCGGCCGAGGGTCGTACTCGGGTACGGGCCCGGCTGGGTGCGACTCCGAAGATCATGGCGTTGTGGTATCCGCGAGTCGGCCAGAAGCCGGACATGGACCTGTTGACCAGCGTGTCGAACTACCAGCAGATCTCGATCCGCGACGGGCTGGTTCATACCGACGTATTCCTGCACCACGAGGTACTGCGTGGTGAGTTGACCGAGTTGAGGATCGCGGTTCCTCGCGGTCACGAGATCCACGACGTGGCTTCGACCCAGGCCAAGATCCGCAAGTGGACCCCGGTGACCGAGGAGAGGCGTCAGGTGGTCACCGTCGAGTTCATCGGAGCGGTACGTGGCAAGTTTGTGCTCGAGGTCCACACCGAGCGTCCGGCTCCGGCGATGGGCGAGGTGTTTGCGGTTTCGGGAGTCGACACGGCGGGGATCGAAAAGTCGACGATCGACGACCCGGGCATGACGATCCACGGCATCCATTCCCTGGACGCGGTCCGCGAGAGTGGCCAGGTGGTGCTGACTCACGGCACCGATCTGACGCTCAACGTCACTCCGCCGCGGGGTTTGGTGAGGATTGAGCCGGGCGAGGTCTTTGCGTCGATCCGTCGTCCCGGCGGTCGCTCGTACAAGTACTTCAGCCCCCGCTTCGATCTCAGGGTGTCCTACGAACCGGTGCAGCCCCGGATCACCGTCGACCAGTCGACGCAGCTGGTATTTCGGGACGACGAGTTGCGGAGCCTGTCTCGGTTGAAGTACACCGTCGAGCGTGCCGGGGTCTTCGAGTGGAAGCTGCTGTTGCCCGCGGGTCTCGAACTCGACGGAGTCACCGGCGACGCGTACAAGGAGCACACCTTCGACAAGGCGAACCGGCTGTTGACCGTGGTGCTGGCCCAGCGACGCCAGGGGGCCCTGGGCCTGACGATCAAGGCACACCAGGCGTTTGACGACAAGGCCGATACGGTGGACGTTTCGTTGCCGGTGATCGAGCCGCGCGGTGTTGTCCGCGAGAACGGGACGATCTCGGTTTATGCTCCGGATGCGTTCGAGGTGATCACCGACGAGGAGAAACTCTCGGGGATCCAACCCAACCGCAGCGGCCGCGTGGGCGCCACGGTGGGCCGGGCACGCTTGGCCAGTACCTGGCAGTACACGGCGTATCCGACCGAAGATGCCGCCCGCCAGTTGGCTCTTCCGGTGACCACTCGCCGACGCCCCACCAGACTTTCGGCCACCGTCGCCACCACCGCCAACGCCAAGCAGCAGGTGGTCGACGTCGACTCGAAGGTGATCTTCACCGTCGAATACGCCGGAAAGGACACGTTTCGGATCCGGGTGCCCGAGTCGATCGGCAAGGATGCTCAGATCACGACTGCGGCGACACCCGGTGGAGCATCGACACCGGTGCCGATCCGTGAGAAGACTGCCGGAGATCCCGAAGACGGCTGGGTGACCTGGACGATCGTGATGCAGCAGGAGTTGACCGGGTCGGTGGCGTTTGACGTCAGTTGGGACCTGAAGACCGGGGACGGTGAGGGGGCCGAGGCCACGACGGGCACCACGGTCACCGTCCATCCTCCCGAGGCTCTTGATCTCGACAACGACAACATCACCGGCGAGGTGGTGATCCAGAAGGACGACGCATTGGAGGTCAAGTGGCCGGCCAATGACAAGCTGGCCGACGCGGGACTCGAGTTCATCGACGTGCGGGAGCTGAGGCTGTTGCCGACGACCGGATCGGCCGCGTTCCGCTTTCACACTCAACCGGTCAGCATCGAGATTTCGACCCGGAAGTTTGAATCCGAGAAGGTGGTGCAGACGGTCGTGTCTCGTGCCCTGGTCGAGATCGTGATCAACAAGGACGGGACCGCCAGCATGCGGGCCCGTTACCGGCTCAAGAGCAGCGAGCGGCAGAGGCTGCGGGTGGACATGCCGGCGGGGACGAGCATCTCGGAGGTATTTGTCGACCTGAGAAAGGTACTGGTCGAGAAGGCCGGAGGCGGTCAGCAGGTCGAGGACGGCTGGACCGCCTACTCGTTCAACGTCGCCGGTACGAAGACCGACGAGGAGTTCTTTCTCTCGATCCGATATGACCTGAAGCAGAAGGAGTTCTTCGACAGCTGGTTTGGCAGTACCGAGACGATGAAGCTGCCTCAGATCGGCGGCCTGGCGTCTGGAGAGCAGGAGGTGGTGACGCAGGAACTGAGGACGGCGGTGTTTGTGCCGCGTGAGTACAAGCTGGTTGGTGTGCCCGAGGGCTTCGTGATTCTGCGGACCGCCTACGGCAGTCTCGAACGCTGGTTCGACAACCAGCAGCGGACCTCCGCGCTCGGGTCTCTTCCCGTCCAGGGCCATGCCTTCGTCTACGGCAATCTCGGAGGTGCCCAGACTCTGGCGGCGACGTGGTGGGCGACCTCGTCGATGGCCGCTGGGATCAGTATCCCGATCTTCGCGATCGGCTGCGTGCTGCTGTGGACTCCGTGGAGCAACCGGCTGAGCGTGGTGCTGGTCGCCACCTTCATCGTGTCGTTGCTGTCGTTGTCGTACGCCGACGGCGTCTACGAGTCGTTGCTGGCCGCTCGCTGGGGAATCGGGTTCGGGGTGGCCGCCTGGATGCTCGCCGCGGTGGTCGGGTTCCAGGAGTCGACCGGCGCCGCATCGGCCCTGGGCAAGATGAAGGAGGCGATCGCAGGCGCCGTGAAAGGTGGCAGCCGGAGGGGGAAAGACAGTCCCGACACGC
>Ga0310123_10000053_pt1 | contig 91950 bp, 66 predicted proteins | sample CB6_AW_1057_MG_FD_203505 | JGI IMG/M metagenome (GOLD analysis project Ga0310123, IMG submission 203505) | Marine microbial communities from Western Arctic Ocean, Canada - CB6_AW_1057 | ecosystem: Environmental > Aquatic > Marine > Oceanic | place: Canada: Western Arctic Ocean | collected...
GACATCATGGTCGACGAGTTGGCAGGCTATACGGTGCGCCTCCAGGAGGTCTGGGAAACGGATCTCGCGGCGGTGAACGCAGAGCTTCGGCGCCTTGGCCTCGATTCGATCGACCCGGCGGACGAGCGTACCGAGTTGATCAGCCAGTAGCCTTACGTCAGGACAGTGCGAGGGCTGGAGACGTGATGCTTAGTGGCGCGCGTAGACTTCCGTGATTTGGCCAGCAGTGTCGAAGGCGACGACGCGGAATGGTCCCCGCCCCGTCATGCCTGGCGATCCCTCTGGCATTCCCGGCACCGAGATTCCGGCGAAGCTCGCCCGTTCTTTGACCATGCGGGCGATATCCTGAGCCGGTACGTGACCCTCGACCCGATAGCCTTCAATTTCAGCGTGATGGCAGCCAGAGAGGTTCGGGCCGATATTATGGGCGTCCCGTGTCGCGTTGATCACGTTCCCACCGATCACTTCGTCGTCAACCGTGAAGCCATTTTGTCGAAGGTGCGTGACCCACACCTTGCAGCAGCCTCATGTTGGTGCTCGCATCACGTGGATCGTCAAGCCTTTGCCCGCAGCGGGTTTGTTCGCGAGCCACGCAGCACCAGCGACGGCGATTGTTGCGATTGCCAGGATGGCAACTAGCTTTGGATTCTTCTTCATCGACCGCCTTTCGTCGTCTAGTTTCTACTCAGTGACTCGACCCGCTAGTGCTACGTTTTCGGCAGGGGTACTTATGCGATTAGTCTGCGGTGAGTGTATCAGCCGTTGCCAACTCAGTGGAGTCGACGCACGCTTGATGTCCCCCGGTTATTGAATCATTGACGGTTCCACCGTGTCATCTCGTAGCAAAGGATCGCCGTTGCCACCCCAGCATTGAGCGACTCCGCCTCGCAGCATATCGGTACGCCCACCGACTCATGTGCCGCGTCACGAAATTCCGGACGGATGCCGGCGCCTTCGTTGCCGACAACGAGAGCCCAGGGCATCGGGAAGCGAGAGGCGGCAATATCGCGCCCGCCGACTTCAGCCGTTAGAAGTATCACGCTGGAATTCCGGGCCCAGTCAAGGCATTCCTTGGTCGTTGTACTGACAATTTTTATTCGAAAGCAGCCTCCTGCGCTTCCCCGCACCACCTTTGCGTTCCAAGGATCGACAGTTCCCTCGAGCACCACCAGGCCGTCAAGACCGAAAGCTGCGCTAGTTCGGATCATGCTTGCAAGGTTGGCAGGGTCTTGGATGGCGTCCGCTACCAAGATTCCGCTACCAGTTTCCTCGTTATCAGCCAACAAAGAATCAAGCGTCATTGCTGGCTTGGTGCATACCAGAAGAACTCCTTGTGGTGTAACCGTATTAGTGAGCGTAGCGAAGTCTTTCTCGTCCACCGACGTCGTTTCGAAACCACTATCTGCAAGACGTGTCATCAACCGATTATTTTGGTCAAGTGTCTCCAGTCGTGGCGAGGTGACGGCAAAGTGGATATCGGCTCCTGCTTCAAGGGCAGCTGAGGCTGCGCGCACTCCCTCTACGACAAAGCATTCTTCTCGTTCACGATGTTTACGGTTCTGCAGCCTCTGGAGAAAACGGCTGCGGATTTTACTCAGCGACATGGGCCATCCTCGTAGGGAGCTTCGACCTTTATGGGTCTAGGCTTACAGCCACAATCAGGGGGAGGGTAGTGTGATTTACCTGAAATCTTCCTTGTGGCAATACACTACTCCGCGGGGCATATTCAGTCTTTGTGAGCAAATCAGGTACTCGATTTTTTCCCGAGCATTTCTGCTATCCGGTCGAGCCCCATTTCCACATTGTCCATTGGTGGCCCGAAAGAAAATCGCATCCACTGTTTGTAGGGCGATGGGCCACTACGGACTTTGCCAGGATTCACGTCGAAGAATTTACCGGGGACAGTCATGACCTTATGGTCAAGTGCGCGCCAAAAAAACTCCATGGCGTCGTTGAATGGCTCCGGGAGCTGGTCCAGGCTGGCCCAGCAATAGAATGTCGATAGGGGCCTTCTGGCGAAGCGGAAGCCCATCATTTCAAGCCTTTCGAGCATCAAATTGCGTTTCTTGACAAAGTTTCGACGGAGAGCCGTGGTTTCCTGGTCCGCGCGATCAGGTTCGAGTGCTTGGATCGCGGCGAGCTGTGAAATACGGGATGGTCCGCCGTCGAGCGAGCTTGCTGTGCGTGCCATGCTCTCGACCATTTTCTTTGGTCCGACCACCCAGCCAACCCGCCATCCTGGATAGCGGAAGCTCTTGGTTAGACCATCGAACAAGACGACCGGGTCATCCTCAATGTCCTCAAGAAAAGCGGCAGCGCTAACCGGGCTACCGGCCGGTTTACCCTCATCGGTATAGATAAAATGGCTGTAGAACTCATCGAGCAGCAATGTGACGCGTCTCTCACGCGACGCACGTACCAGAGTCTCCAGTTCGCCCTGCTGGATCACGTTTCCTGTTGGGTTGCACGGGTTCGACATTATGAAGGCGTCCAAACTGTGTTCCTGGATAGCCGTGGAGTATTGCACCGGCGTTAGCTGGAATCCTTCGGCCTCATCGGTCCATACGGCAATCGGATCCATGCGCTCCAGGTGAAGGTTGAACATGTCTTCATAGGCTGTGTAGTCGGGTAGTTGATAGCCGATCTTTACGGCGCCGAGAGCGGCCATTGCCCGGCTTAGTGCCAGGCGTCCACCGTTGGCAATGGCAACGTTGTCGGCTGAATACTGCGAAGGCATCCCGCGGCGGTAGAGTCGGTTATAGTGTGTGGCCACTGCTTCCCGGAGTTCATCGGTGCCTTCGAGTCGCCCGTAAGCGTGATCTTGAGGGCCGATTCGAACTTCTTCGATTCGAGGTGGAGCTCCCTCGTAAGGCCCCACTTCCGGCTGGCCTTGTCCTAGGTTGCTCCAGTCTGGATGGCCGTTCCAGAAGCCACGTTTGTGTGCCTCATCAACAACAAATATCACTCCCATGTAAGGAACTTCACGGAAGGCACCACGCGGCGAATTGCGATTGATCGAGTCGTTGAGCATCGGAGCTAGGTACTGCGCCAGTAACAGTGTCGCGAACCCTTTAGGTGCCACGGGAAGAGGCAGCGGTTATTCTGCGTTAGCCGGTACTTGGATACTGACGTTCCGTCTTATTACACCCTGCTAGTTTCAGTTATTCGAGCACTCCGAGGTCGCGGAAGATGGCGAATATATCGCCATTGATGTAATCGTTCTCTACTAGATTAAGCAGCCAGTAGGAGTCGTGGATTTCCTCGATGAGTCGGCGTGGCGTGCTCTCCTCTTCGTAGAGAGCCGCCCACTCCTCACGCCAGATCTCAAATGCTTCATCCTTCCATACGTGGAATGTCTTTGCATCGACGACGGTTGGTTGGATTACCTCTTCTCCCGGAAAAATGCCCCAAGTGACGGCGCTCACAGCGTCGGGGCGCAGATTGGAGTGGGTTGTGCCCTCGACGTTGACCGCCTGGTAGGAGATCGTTGGGAATCTATCGACGTGATCCAAGAATATCTGCAACTTGTCGTCCGACAGGAACAGTTCCAAGTACGCTTTCTGGTAGACGATGCCATTGGCACCGCCCCAGCCGACTTCCGAATCGTTGGATGGTGCACCGCTGACCTGTGGCTGGCTGTTGATGGTCAGGAATCCAGCTTGATTCAAGGCGACGAGCTCTGTGGAGATCCGTTTTGTTTCCGCTTGAATCTCACCATCGACCCACGGAAAGGAGTCTAGCTTACCGGCGCAGAATCTAGCGAATACGTCGTAGACGTCCTCGAGACTTTTTGGGTTACCGTACGCCTCGAGTAGTTTCTGGTCTTTTTCTTCAAGCCCGATCCCACGGCGCAGCAAATAATAGTCGTTTAGTGTTCCGAACGCCGGGCTGCGTCGGTCGCCCCAACGGCCGTTCGGAAACTCGTCCCAATCCATCGTGCGCGCCAGGTAGCTCTTCGGCCGGTTACTCCAGAAAATTGGTCGGACGTCCTCCTCACGTCGGGTTGGGAATGTGGACGGCCGCCAAGGCAGTTGTCGGTCCACAGCCAATCCATCGGCCGCGCCGAGTCCTTCAAGAATCAACATAACGGAGGACTGCAAATTCAGCGTATAGAAGTGATAACCAGGTACGCCAAGCCCGCTAAGCTTCTCGCACATCTCTATGCAGAGTTCAACGCCGTAACTGCGAACCGCAGCATCATCCTGCCGTATTGGCTCCAGACAATCCCAGACTTCCGTTGGAACGTTGGCCCCGGTGAATTGCACGAACTTCTTGAAGCGATCAAAGGTTTGGATCGGAAACAGACCTGGAATGATTGGACAAGTGATGCCTTGTTTATCGCAGCGTTCGAGAAACCCAGCATATTCATTGGTGTCGAAAAATAATTGGGTGATGATGAAGTCGGCGCCGCAATCCACTTTGTGCTTCAGATGGCCGGTACAGGTATCCTTGTCTTTGGCTTCAAGGTGCCCCTCGGGATAGCCGGCAACGGCAATACAGAATTCGTCACCGAAGCGCTCACGAATATGGCTTACAAGCTCGTAGGCGTAGGTGAAGCCGCCTTCAACGCGCTCCCAGACACTGCTGTCACGTGGAGGGTCACCGCGTAATGCCAAGATATTCCGGATACCGACGGCCCGCGCTTTTTCCAAGACTTCATCAAGTTGCTCAATGGGCATGTTGGTGCAAGTGAGATGCATCATCACGTCAAGACCAAAGAACTTCTGAAGGTTTTCAGCGATGCTAAGCGTCTTTTCGTTTGTTGAGCCGCCCGCCCCCCAAGTTATGTCAACGAAAATTGGCTCAAGGGCTACCATCTGTTCGATTCGAGCATAGAGGTTGTGCAGTCCGGCCTCAGTTGCTGGCGGGAAATACTCGAACGAGTAGAAAGGTTTCTTCTCCCTAATACGCTGATTAATTTTGTTAATGATATGCATGGTGAGTCGACAACCGGAATTTTAGCGGGAAGACGTTAGCCAACCTCACACGCTCGGCCAATCAGGGTTTTACCACGGCCTGCTGGACTTCGCCGCCTAGAGCCGAACACACTTTCAATTTGATGGTTCGGCCTTCATCTTTATGGTTGCCATTGTTGGTAACGAAGGCTTCACTCACCCGGTGTTGGCTCAAATCTAATACCGGAAAAACATTATGACGGACGGAGACGATAGAGGTTACAAGTCACACGATGGCTTCCGGGACCCGTTTGCCTGTCTTTTTGACGAATCAGTCGTGAAGAATCTCTCCGGTACGCTTGTCGTCCTGACTCGTGTCTTGACGCCGCTCGGCCCACTAATTGCCGGTGCTACCGAAGAAGGCCTATGTCTACTCGAGTTCGCGGAACATCCGCAACTCAAGACTCGGATCAATCGCCTATGTAAGGAAATACATTGTGTCGTTACGGCAGGAGAAAACGCTCACATTAACCGGGTGCAACATGAACTTGACGAGTACTTCTCTGGTAAGCGGACCGACTTTAACGTCCCCCTCATCGTTCCCGGTACGGACTTTCAGCGTCAGGTTTGGGAGGAACTTCAGCGTATTCCATATGGCGAAACTCGCAGCTACGAGGACATCGCACGTGCCATCGATAATCCCAGCGCCTTTCGTGCGGTTGGTCTCGCCAATGGCAGCAACCGAATACCGATCGTAATCCCATGTCACAGAGTTGTCCGTGCTAACGGAACACTGGGTGGCTATGGTGGCGAGCGATGGCGTAAACGTTTCCTTCTCGATTTGGAAGGCCACCCTGGGTTCAACTAAGCACCTGAAAAGTTGCCGTTGAGACAAGAAGATATGAATGATGCTTCGTAGACGTGCGACCCCTTGGAGCGTTTATTGATACGAGGTAGGGTTGTTGAGCTGAAGCCATGTTCTCCCCACCGTATCGGCCGTCGAGGGTGCGGAAGAGCCCCCGACCGGGGTCATTCTGGCCCCCTCCGGTCTACATCTCGGAGGTGTCCCTGTGAATCGTGTCCCTCACATGTTGTTTTTCTCTATCGTTGCTTTAATGACTCTCGCACTGGTCGGCAATCCTATGGCCGGCATCGCGATGGCGGCCCCCCAGCAAGAACAACAGCAGGCCGTGGCCGCGGTCAGCGCCAAGCCCGAGGGCAGTGATCCGGTCTGGGGTGAAGCCAACTGGCAGCTAGCCAACCGCTTCGCGTCCTACAAGATGAGTGACCTTTCGTATTCCACTTCGGTATCACCGGTTTGGATCGAGGGCACGGACGATAACTTCTGGTACAGCTACGAGACTTCTGCGGGAAGGGAGTTCATCCTGGTGGACCCCGCTGCAGGTACCAAGGCGCCCATCTTTGATAACGATCGGATTGCTGCCGAACTGACCCGCATCACCAAGGATCCCTATGACGGCCAGCACCTGCCTATCACGTCGATCCGCTTCATGGATCCCGACACGATCCAATTCGACGTCACCTCGTCGCAGGACGAAGAAGAAGAAGAGGAAGAAGAGACCGAAGGCGACGAGCAAGACGACACGGAGGACGAGGACCAGGGCGGGCGGGCCGAGAAGAAGGTCCATCACTTTGAATACACCGTCAGCACGCGGACGCTGCGTGAACTCGACACTTGGGAAGAGCCCGACAGCCATCCCGGCTGGGCGAACGTTTCGCCGGACGAGCAATGGGTTGTGTTTGGTCGCCATTTCAACCTCTACATGATGTCGTACGAGGATTACGAGAAAATCCTCGATGCACGGCGTGGCAAGAGTGGTGAGGAAGCGGAGGACGCCGAAAACGAGGTCGAGGTTACTGAAATACAGCTCACCGACGACGGTGTGGAACATTACGGATACGTCGGCGGTGGTCGCGGCCAGACTGATAACGATCGCGAGGAAAACAAAGATGACCGCATGCGTCCCGGGATTACCTGGGCGCACGATTCGTCGCGCTTCGCGATGCTCCGATCGGACCGACGCGAGGTCGGAGACCTCTGGGTCGTTCACGTTATTGGCAACGATCGCCCAGAGCTCGAAAGCTACAAGTACGACCTGCCGGGCGAAGAGAATGTTAGCCAGCGTGAACTGGTCCTCTTCGACATGGCGAGTCGTGAAATGTCAAAGATCGAAGATGCCAACATCTGGCAAGACCAGACGATGAGCATCTACAGCGCGCGCGAGTTTACCTACCGATCCGGCCCCAGCAGCGGGGGACCGAGCATCTCCAAATGGCTGTCGGCGAATCCCGACGAGCTGTATTTCCGTCGCAAGAGTCGTGATCAGCATCGCATTGACGTGGTGCGCTATAACCCGACGACCGGCGAGAGCACCGTGGTTATCGAAGAACGCCTTAATACCTACGTCGAAGACCAGCAGCCGGAGCTTCTGGAGAATGGTGACCTGATTTGGTGGTCAGAGCGCGATGGCTGGGCTCATCTGTATCGCTTTGCGCCTGATGGTACCGAGGTGGCGCGTCTGACCGAAGGACCCTGGGCCGTACGTCGCCTACTTGGTGTCGATGAAGAAACTGGTGTGGCGTTCTTTATTGGCAATGCTCGGGAGGCGGGTGAAGATCCGTACTTCAATCACCTCTACAGTGTTGGTGTTAACGGTACAGGTTTGCGATTGTTGAACCCCGGCAATTTTGATCATTCGGTTACCGCGGGTGAGGGGTTACGTTATTTTGTTGACAATTTCTCCCGTGTCGACACAACGCCGAGTGCAGTAGTGATCGACCGGGATGGCGAAACTCTATTCGACCTTGAAGACGCCGATCTCGGTAAGTTGTTCGAGGCCGGGTATGAGTATCCGGAGGCTTTTGGCGTCAAGTCGGCTGACGGAGTGACCGATATTTACGGTGTCATTTATAAACCGTTCGATTTCGATCCGAGCAAGAAGTACCCGATCGTTGCCTACGTTTACCCCGGACCACAGACCGAGAGCGTGGCCAAGGCGTTTCGCACCAGCCCATCCGAGGTAGCACTTGCCCAGCTAGGCATGATTGTTATCACGATCGGCAACCGTGGTGGTAACCCGGCTCGCTCGAAGTGGTATCACAATTACGGCTACGGAGATCTGCGCGACTATGGGCTCGCCGACAAGAAGGCTGGCATTGAGCAGCTTGCCGATCGCCACGCCTGGATTGATATCGACCGCGTTGGTATCTATGGACACTCTGGTGGTGGCTTTATGTCCACCGCAGCGATGCTTGTCTATCCGGACTTTTTCAAAGTCGCCGTTTCGTCTTCCGGCAACCACAATAACGATGTTTACAACCTCAATTGGTCTGAGAAGCACGATGGCGTCAAAGAAATTGTTGATGATGAAGGTAATGTGACCTTTGAGTACGACATCGAGACGAACTCGGACCTTGCGGCGAATCTCAAGGGCCATCTCCTGCTCACAACAGGCGACGTCGATAACAATGTCCACCACGCCGGAACCTTTCGCATGGCGGAAGCGCTCATTCGCGCTAATAAACGCTTCGACTTCTTCATTTTCCCTGGTGCCCGCCATGGCTACGGAAGCATGGGCAACTATTGGTTTTGGCTGCGAGCCGAGTATTTTGCTCAACATTTGCTTGGTGCTGAGCGCCCCGAAGCAGACGTCACGGAGCTCAACAACGAGCAGCCGCAAGCGGGTGGCCGCGGAGTGACCCGTCGAACGGGAGGGAGTAGGGATAGTGGCCGGCGATAGCGGCGATGAAAGCGGAGCGTGCTAATTTATAGGGGACAAAAACTGTTGGCTGATCGTTCGAGAGGCTAATTACCTGCAGGAAGTCGGTGAAGGTCCTCCTAGTAAGACATCCCGAAGTTCATGTAGAGAATGATGGCCACGTGAGTGGCATCCCGCTAGGTTTGCTCTACATTGCCTCCGCCCTTGAAAACGCCGGGCACGAGGTGCAGGTCTATGACGCCGTTGTACAGGCGAATACCGATGATTCCAAGGAGCAAGGCCCTGAGGGTATGTACCACTTAGGAGCTACCTGGGATGAAATCCGTAGCGTCGTGGCATGCGCAAGCGCCGATGTTGTGGGAATAAGTAGCCAGTACACGAACCAGACCCCTAGCGCCATGAAGACAGCGGAGGTAGTAAGAGAGGCTAGTAAGAGCGCTACCATTATTGTGGGGGGTGCGAGTGTTTCGATCATGCCTGCCGCATTCCTCGATGAGTGCGAGGCTGTCGATTACGCGGTCATTGGAGAAGGTGAAGAGACACTGGTCGAGTTGCTCGCATGTCTCGGGTCGGACGACGACAAAAGGTCCATCAGCGGTATAGCTTATCGAGACGAAGCAAAGACCATTATCACGGACAAAAGAATAGCCATCGAAGATCTCGACGCGCTTCCGCTTCCTGCCTATCACCTCGTGGATATGGAGCGATACTTCTCGTTCAATGCGGCAGGGAAGGACGGACGGAACACTTATGCCTACCCGGGTTCTGAGCGTTCCATATCGATGATCACTAGTCGGGGCTGCCCGTTCAGTTGCACATTCTGCTCGATTCACCTCAGCATGGGGAAACAGTTCAGAGCACATTCGGTGTCGAATGTTCTGAGCCACCTCGAGCATGTGAAGAAGAACTATGGTGTCAACCACGTGCATTTTGAGGATGACAACCTTTCCTTCGACATGGGTAGGTTTGACAGTCTCCTCGATGGCATGCTGGCGAATGATTACAGCATTACCTGGGATACACCGAACGGTGTGAGAGCCGACTATCTTGACGAGGCGGTTCTGACGAAATGCAGAGATAGCGGATGCACGTATCTCCGACTTGGCGTCGAATCGGGGAATGAAGAGGTGGGCAGGCTAATTGTCCGGAAGGCGCTTGACCTGACGAAAGTCGTCGAGATTTCAAAGCTTTGTAGGAAGATCGGCATCGATCTCGAAGCGTTTTACATCATAGGATTTCCTGGCGAAACAGTTGCTCAAATGAAGGACACCATCGACTTCGCGGTGTCCATGGAACGGAAGTATGGTCTCTTACCGTTTGACCTGTTTACGGCAATACCACTTGTTGGTACTGAGCTTTATCGCATCAGCAAGGAGCGAGGATACTTAACAGAAGAGAAAATCGTGGAGAAGGTTCCAGAGGATTCCAACTTCATAGCTGGGTGGGTCGGAATGCAGAATCCGGGCAAGGTTAAGACCGAAGAGTTCTCATCCGAGACCATCACGGGGTTGCGGAGAGGCTATGCAAGGAGGCACCTGGGTGCGCGCGTAATCTACTCAATTAAGTTCTTGTTGCGTCATCCCCGATACTTGCTGGTTAGATTGGGTGACCGTGCATTTCTGAGGCAACTGGTAAAAGCTCTCAGGGAGAGAAAATTCCGTTCAGTGGTCAACGACGTGTTTCTTTACCGCTATAAAAACTGCGTGCTCAGGAAGGTCGGCCATCAAGCATCGACTGATACACGCAGTCACCCACCCTCCCCACTAGAGATTCAGCGGAGCTCCGGAGGAGCCAACATCGGAGAGGATACTGAGGTAGCTAGCTACAGTTAGCGAGCGGGTTCAAAGTCGCCCAGGAGCTAATGGTGTCCGAGACCCGAACCTGAATTACTGCCACGCGAAGTGGTTGCGTGCCATGCCTGCTGCCCCCCGACAAGCCGATCTAGTGTGAGCGTTCCTTTTCAAGCAACATCCGCTTGAAGAAATTGTCAGCAGCGTTGAACGATAGAAGCCAGCGGTCGTACAGCAATGAATCATGCACATCGTCAGGGAATACGATCAGTTCGTAGTACACGCCTTTGGCGCGCAGCAACTGCACGAGGCCTACGGTTTGGCCGAACGCCACGTTACGGTCGTCGTCGCCATGCAGCAAGAGGACGGGTGAGCGCCAGCCATCGATAGCACCGATGGCCGACGATTCGTAGCTGACATTTCCCGCTTCGATCGAATTGCCTCGCAAGTGTACGCCGGCCATGTCGAAACCAGCGGAAAAGATGTCTGAGTTCCGGGCCAGGCCTTGGGCCGTCAAGATGCCACCATACGATAGTCCCCACAGGCCGATACGCTCAGGGTCGACATCCGGCCGGTTACGAAGATACTCACCCGCGGCTAACACGTCCTGGTACTCAGAATTGCCGCGACCGCCGGTGTTAGGCGCGTTGCGGAACTCACGCCCGTAACCGATACCGCTGCGATAGTTGACCGAGATTGTTATATAACCTTGCGAGGCAAAGTACTGATTGATCGCGTAGGCCATGTGATAGAAGTGCATGTAGTGATACCCGAGCAACATCTGCCGCCTTGGCCCGCCGTGTGTAAAGAGCATCGCTGGGCGACGCTCTCCGGATTGAATGTTGGTCGGAAGAAACAACTGGTTGTGAAATTCGAGGCCGTCGGCCGCTTTCAATTTGATGTTTTCGGGAACGACGTGTTCCGTGCTCGGGAATTCTTCTGCCAACTCCGGGAAGATCACTTCGGGCGTGTTCGAACCGTTCTTCACGATCGCGACCGACAGAGGCCGATTGTAGGCTGCAGTCAACGTGGCGACGGCGCCCGACGGTAGAGCCGCCGGATACGTTTCGATCTCGTTTCCCCGGGTGATCTGTACTGGTTCGCCCCCAGTTGTCGGTGTCCGCCAGATGTGACGTCGGTCGATATCGTCAACATTGGTGGCGTAGAACAAATAGTGGCCGTCGGGCGAGATGCTCACAAACTCCGCGATGCCCTCTCCGGGGGTCAGGTCTGTAGGCTCGGCGGTCGAAGCTCCTGATGGTGCTGAACTGCTATAGACATGACCGTAGATGCTCTCTGCTCCGACGGTGGATTGTGGTATTGGAACCGAGTAATGGTGTCGCCAGTTGTGTGGTTCGGCCTGGAAAATGACGTTGTCACCGGTCCACTCGAAACCGCTCGGCTGGAAGCTGTTATCACCAGGCTGAGAGTGCCAGAATTCTCGACCCTCGCCGCTGGCGACGTCCGCAACCCAGAACGACAGCGTGTAGCCACCTGGGAAGGCAGCACGATTCAGCCCGTCAGCCGGGTTGTCGTCACTGACGCCACGGCCACCTCCACGGCCCCCTCCACCACCGGGTACCTGCTGGCCGAACGTTGATCCAGGCCGGCGGATGAAGGCGATTTGGCTGCTGTCAGACGAGAATGTTGGGCTGGAATCGTAGTCAACATTTGGGGACAGATAACTGATCTGGCGGCGATCGACATCGTAAATGCCGATGAGACTATGATCGCCGCGTTGAGAGACAAAGGCGATGTTGCTGCCGTCAGGTGACCACACTGGGGCGCTATTGCTACCGAAAGCGGTGAACAACTGTGTTTTGGCATTGTTTCTGCGGCTGAGGGTCAGGTTCGGGTCGACAGGGGCGCGGTGGATCTGTCCATCGCGGACGAACAATACCCAGCGGCCGTTAGGCGAGAGCGTTGGGTTAGCGCCTTCGGCGATGCGCCAGGAGGGCCCTCCGCTGGTGCGTACTCCTGTGATGACCCGTTCTGCGCCGTCGGCGTTGCTCGTGGGGTTAGCGATCCAGCCGTCGCGGTTTGGCGTGTGACCTCGTACGAAAACGATCGTCGAGCCGTCGTTGGACAACGTCACATCCGTCATGTCGTTGCCGTCGTCAGTTTCCACTGCGGTCAGTTTGACCGGTTCGAAATTGGGACCGGCAGCAGTGTACACATTGCGCATGCCACGCTCATACGAAATCCAGGCAATCCGCTCAGCAGCCTTCGCGGCGGTTACCTCGACCGGGTAGGCAGGGTCAAGAATTTGCTGAATCGTGTAGGGGCCCACACCCGACGCTTGCCATCCGGAGGCGGGGGTAGCAGTCGGGACAATCACAAGAATCGTGATGAGCATGCCCAGGATGGAAGTGGCTACGGTTCTTGCGGCTCTTAACATAACTGTTCCTCGTTTGATGACGGCTCGTGGGGTTTCCTATTGCCTATGCCACTCTGCACGGACGCGGGCAATCTATCTCCTGTATCCACAAAGGCACAACAGCTAGCGAAGAGTCGTGGCGGTAGCTTGTTGTTCCTAGTCAATTCGGCCGAATCGGTGACAGACGGGTGATCGAAAACACCGACTAGCCGTTAGCGGCCTCTGGTTGTCCAGGCATCCTCAAGCACCTCAAGCAGTGCCGACTGATCCATGCCGTTGGCCAGAAGTGTTATCCGGTAGATACCCGAACCTACTTCTGGCCCCTGGTTGTTATTCTGGTTCTCAGGGTTAGCCCGAAGATTCCACTGCACACGGTTGAGGCCAGCTGTTGTCGTACCCTGCAGGTCGCGTACAACATCGCCGGTAACTACATCAGTGATCTGGATTTCTACCGCACCTGATACGTCATCCCCTAAATAGTAATGAATTGAAGCACCGGTGGCTGCGTTTTCACCTATCCAGTTCTTATCACCGGTTACCGAACGGCTACTTACAATACTGCCGTTCCAAAGAATGGCTGGCCGTGGATCAAAAAGGTGCACGTCCTGCGCCATAACATCTTCTGTAATTGTCTGCAGAGCCGTGATGTCATCGAGAATGTAGATGCTACGACCGTGCGTTGCGAGGATCAGATCGTTGTCGCGTGGATGCACCAAAACGTCATCGATCCGCACCACCGGAAGGTTAGGCATGAACCGTTTCCAACTGTCGCCATCGTCGAGAGAGACGAAGAAGCCGAACTCTGTTCCTGCGTAGAGAAGTTTCGGGTTTCTAGGATCCTGCCGGATAGTGTTGACGTTTCCGTACGGTGGAAGATTCGAGCTGATGTCAGTCCAACTCGCCCCGTAGTCTCGGGTTACGTAGATGTACGGTCTGAGGTCGTTGCTCTTGTGACCGTCGATCGAAACGTAGGCGGTGGCCGCGTTGTGAGCTGAGGCGTCGACGCGTGAGACATAGTATTCGGTTGTCCCTCCAGGCAGATTGCGACTGACTTCCGTCCAAGTAGTTCCACCGTCGCGGCTCACTTGGATATTGCCATCATCTGTCCCAGCCCAGAGATTTCCCGGGACCAGTGGAGATTCGGAAACTGAGACGATCGTGCTCCAACTGCCGACACCGTCATTACGTGACGGTATGCATTCGACGCCACGGTTGTTTTGCCGGCAGCGTTCGACAGCGTTGTAAAAGCCCATGATCTGGATCTCGTCTCGGTCGATATTCTTAGTCAAATCGGGGCTCATCATCCAGTTTTCACCACGGTCTCGCGAAGTGAAGAAATGATTTGAGCCTGTATGAATCGTTTGCGCATTGTGTGGCGAAATTATGAACGGAGTGTTCCAGTTCCAACGGATCTCGGTGTTCGGCTCCGGGGTCGGGACGATGTTAGGCTGACCCCCGCCACCACGCCCGCCGCGACCACCACGCCCGCTCGCGCCTCGTGGGCGGATGCTGGAAGTTTCCCCGTCGATGAGGTTGCCGCGTCGAATGTTGCCGTTTTGCGACTCCGAGTAGATGACCGTGAAGTCGGTTGGGTCGATGGCAGTGTAAAAACCATCACCACCGCCGATCCGATACCAGTCTTGCGCTAGGATCGGACCCTGTCGCACTGAGCTCGGCCCGCACCAGCTTCCGTTATCCTGCAATCCGGTGCACACGTAGTAAGGCCGCCGCATGTCGGCCGAGACATGATACGGCTGCCCTACGGCCCAAGTGCGCAGCGATTCCCAAGTTTCTCCTTGGTCCCAGGTGATATCGACCGAACCGTCGTTGCCGATCATTATGTGGTCGTCGTCTGTGGGGTCGATCCAGATAGCATGCTGGTCCACGTGACCGTAGCCTTCTAGTGTTTCGAACGTTGCGGCACCGTCGCGTGACTTGTGCACCCGCTGATCGACTACGTATACGAGGTCGGGATCCTGCGGGGACACGCGGATCTGGCTGAAATACATTGGCCGGCCGTTTTCATTGCTTCGAAATTCCCAGCTTCTGCCTTTGTTGGTTGACCTCCAGATACCGTTCCACTCAGGGTCAGGGGGCGTCGCATCTTCCCGGGCAAGACGCTGCCACTCTTCGCTCTCAACTTCGTTGAGTTGATCTTCCTTGTCCGCAGCGACCTCAATCTGTGCGTACACGACGTCGGGATTCGCTGGAGTCATCGCCAATGCGATGCGGCCCATTGTTCCGTTTGGTAGGCCATTACCTTCGACACGGTTCCAGCTTTCACCGCCATCTTGGGAAGTCCAGATGCCGCTACCCGGGCCGCCGCCGACAAAGCAACAGGCTGTCCTGCGTCGTTGGTAGGTGGCCGCGAACAAGATGTCCGGGTTGGAAGGATCCATTAACAGGTCGGTAGCACCGGTGTTTTCATCGATGTACAGGACCTTTCCCCAAGTTTCTCCGCCGTCAATAGTTTTGAACACCCCTCGCTCAGGATTAGGTCCGAACAGTTGTCCGTTTGCTGCGACCCAAACCACGTCTGGATTGCTCGGATGCACAACTACACGGGCGATTGACTGAGTTTCACGCAACCCAATGTGGACAAAAGTCTCGCCATTGTCCGTGCTCTTGTACATACCCTCGCCGAAAGACGAACTCTGGCGATTATTCGCCTCGCCGGTGCCGATATACACGATGTCAGGATTCGATGGAGACAAGCCAATCGCGCCAATCGAGTGGGTGCTGTAAGTGTCGAAGACAGGCCGGAAAGTCGTTCCATTGTTAGTTGTTTTCCATAAGCCCGCGGTAGCGAAACCAACGAAAAAGTTCTTCGGATTCTTCGGGTTGACCGCTATATCGTCGACGCGACCTCCCTGGCCGACAGGGCCGATCGAGCGCCAACGAAATCCCTGCAAAAGTGGGTCATCGCTGGCGTTGATCAGCTCACCTGTTTGCTGAGCCATACTGGGTGCGGTGGTTATGACGACAGACACGAGCGCAAGGATCAGGGAGGTGGAAACGCGGACGAGTAGTAGCAAACGCATGGTGGATTCCTCAGGTAAACCCATTTTGGTTAAAGATGTGGGAGATATCGGTGAGGTTACTGGCGCTCTAGCTGGGAACGCAACCGAAGCGCTCGGGTAGCGCGACCAAGACCGTGCCGCCAATAATCCAAGCGAGGCTAGTTTTCTTGATTTCCAAGGCTTGAGGCTTGGCCGCTTAGCCCTCAGACGTCGATATGTTTTTGAGGATTTCGCGAATATGCCGACCGAGCTCATCGGAGTTCTTGGCGTAATCATCAAGGTCGTCGACGCGGATGTCCTGCTGATAGACCGTCTCCCCAGCCGCATTGGTGAGCACCAACTGACCTCCGAAGCGGCGTGGCGGCTTAGACGACAAGTCCTTGTCCAAGACCCATAGAAGGTATTGGGCGGCCCGGGGGTCTGGTACCAGAGCAGCGTAGGGATGCTCCGATAGAGCTCGGGCGATGTTTCGAATTGCTGTCGGAAGGGCAGCTCTTACGATTAGGTCCGGCTGTGTTGAAGGAGCCGCGAGTATCGCAACACGAGGTGCATTGAGGCGCTCTCGGACCCCGTCTGGTGGTGGTGCCAACTCGGCGAGGGCATCGAACTCAAAGGTGGGCTCTAGTCCTGTTTGTGCGGCGCGGATCACATGCTCCCAGGCTAGATCGTATTGTTCCCCCAAGCTTGCCAGATCGCTGACCAACAAGTGGTATTCGCCGTTGGCCGGCTCGAGTTCGGTGGCCCGTATGGCGCTCGCTATAGCGGATTCGGCTTTTTCCTCCCAGGACAGAACCTGAGCACTCCAGGCGTGCGGATCTGGAAAGCTGGGGTTGGCGCGAATCGATCGCTCGAACGCGGCGAGCGATGCGGCGATGTCCATGTCGAGTTGGCGGATGCCTTCGGCAAGCTCGGCCTGTGCACGGACCTGGTCGAACGTCGGACGATAGACGTTAGGGCGGTGGAGCGCGACCCTTCGTTGAGAGGGGACAGTGACTTCGATTTCGTGCCGGGTGTACTCGTTTTGGCCTGTTCCAGCGTCCCTGGGCAACAGTCGATAGCCCACCAGGTAGGACCCTCGCAATCGTTCCAGCAACTGCATGTAGGATTCGGGTCCGGAGCGAAATGTGTCGCCACCGGAGACACCAACGAGCTTCTGGAATTCGATGAGTTTTCGGTTACGGTCACCGAAGCTGCCACCGCGGCTCATGCGCTCGGAGTTGAGGTTTCTGTCGGGGTTCCCCATGCCTCCCGTGGGGTTTCGACGGCTTGCTAGAGCTGAACCTCTTCCAGGCTGGACAAGCTCGATTTGGAAAACCGGCACACCGGCGGCCAGGGTCACCAACTCGACCTGAGCCACGCTGTGGCCGCTCGTGGTATCGACGCCGTCGGTAACGGCGACAATCGCGGTGCGCCGCTGCGTTGCCGGGTCGGCTGAGGCACCTGGTGGTGGTGCCGGACACTCACTTCCGCCGCGCCCTGCCTGAGTGGTGGGTCCCGAGGCAGTTCCCAAGCCAACGTCAGCGGCAAATGGAGCGAGTCGTTGGACCCCTTCGACCAAGGCGTCGTACAGGGAAGTCGCGCCACCGATGAACGACTCTTCAATTGCGGCCGTGAGATTGGCGTCGCCGGGTCGGCCCCAGACCGACGCGCTCACGTTGCGGTTGAAGCGGAGCAGTAAAACACAGTCTTGTTGCGCCGAAAGCGCCTGCACAAAATCGATTGTTCTTTGCCGCCAGCCGCCACCCGACATGCTCCCAGAGAGGTCGAGAAGGAGAGCCACATCGAGGGGAGTGTTCTCCGCTGACTCGACAAACGCGATTTCGTGCTCGATCCCGTCTTCTTTGACAATAAAATCGGTCGCGGTCAGGCCTTCCACGGGCTTGCCCGAGGAGTCGGTAACGCGGACGCTTATTGTCTCGATCGCAACGTCGACGCCGAAGGCAACTTGTTGGGACCCCACCCCCGTATTCGATAAGTGGGTCCCTTTAGCGACAGAACTTACCGGTAGTAGAGCGCAGACGACGGCGCAGAACGTGATACTGACGGTAAGTTTGGGGAGGAACGATGGCATCGTAAATTTCCGTTTTTTCATTGTTACCGCAATTACACTGGTTTACCCAGGTTCCCTTCGGCAATCAGCGTTTGGCGTCGGAGATTTCCTTCAGGATCTCACGAACGTGTTTGGCGATCTCTTTGAGGTCGTCAGAGTCTTTATTAGGTGCGTCAACGTTATCAAGCGTTAGGCCTTTTTCGTAGATCTCCTTGCCATTCGAGTCAAAGAGCCGAATCCGCCCACGGAACCTCCGCGGCGCGTCTTGATCAATGTCGCGGTCAGCAACTTCTGCGACAAAGGCTGCGTCTGAGGGGTCAGCAACCAAGCCGAGAAAAGGCGCTTCGGCGATCGCCTGACGGATTGTGCGGATGGCCTTCGGAAGGGCGGCGCGGGCGAACAGGTTGTTTTCTTCGGAATCTCCCGGGACCACTGCTATCCGTGGGGCTTCGAACTGCTGTAGAAAGTCATCTGGGAACGGCATGTCAGCGGCGATTTCCCCGAATATTTCAAATACATCTTCACCTGTCTGGGCGATGCGCATAGTGTGGTAAAAGGCGATTTCAAACTCACCCGCTTTACGGTGCAGGCGTATTGCTAAACGACGGATCGCGATATCGGTTGGAGACAGCGCTGTTGCCCGGGTGACGTCACTGAGTGCCTCGTCGGTGCGACCGAGATGGTCGTAAACAAGGGCCCGATAAGCGACGGCAGCGCCGAGGTCTGGATTCGCCGTGACTGCGTTCTCGACCGCGAAGAGAGTGCCATCGATATCACCAGTCTGAAATTGCTGCCGGGCTATCTCTAGTTCATTCTTGGCACGGACGAAGTCGACCGTTGGCCGATACACTATTTCGGGGTACGCGAGGTCTCCGTCACGATCCCTAAGCTGTACCTCGACTTCGTGCCGAGTCAGCTCAGAGAGCGTGCCTCGACTGGCCTTTGGCACGTAATAGCCTACAACGTAGTAGCCGCGGAGGCGTTCGAGCAGCTGCTGATAGGCATCGGCACTGGCCAGGAGAGTGGCTCCACCCGTAGCGGTCACAGCGCGTGAGAAGTCCGTCGAGTTACTGGCTCTCCTTGAACGGCCCCGGCCCATCCCCCTGCGGCCACCGGTGCTTCCCGCCACTTGAACGTGAAATAGTGGAATTCCAGCCGTAAGGGCGGAAAGTTCGACGTTACTGATACGGGCCTTGCTCGCACTGTCATCGCCGTCTGTTACCACGATCAACGCGCGCCGGCGGCGCTTAGTGGGGTCCGCAACGTTGATGGTCTTGAACGGTACCGGGCACCCTCCGGTTCGTACTGGTGCGGCCAAGGAACTTTCTATTTCCAGTGTCTCGGTGAACGGTATCCCGTCAGCGCTAAAGAGCGCCGCTAGCTCAACACCGGATGCAAGCGCGAGTTCGTTGGTCGCTGCTACTACGGCGTCGTAAAGGGCGGTACCGCCTCCGGTCCTAGTTTGGTTGATCGTGTCTACCATCGACGAGTCGTTTGGTCGTCCCCAGATCGATCCGCCGACTCCCGAGCTGAAGCCCATAAGGAACACGCAGTCCTGACGCGGGTTCAACGATAAGAGGAACCCCGTTGCCCGTTGGCGCCATGGGGTTCTTGCCATGCTTCCGGACAGATCGAGCACAAGAGCAATGTCGAGCGGCGCTCCAGACGGTGTCAGCGTGAGCCCGACTTCTCGCTCCTGGCCTTCTTCCCGCACGATAAAGTCCGCTGCTGTAAGCCCGGTGACTGGCACGCCGTTCCCATCCAGGACGCCCACGCTGATGGTTGCTAACGTCACATCGACGCCGAACACGGGCTGCTGGGTAGTCTGGCTGTCTTGTTGCACTGACACCCTTGAATTGGGTAGATTGCCTGGAACAGCGACGGAAAGAAATCCCGCTAATAGCGCCAAATAGGAAGACGGAACTTGAGATATTTGGAACACGTCGATTATCACTGTCAATGAAATATGCTCCATCTAATCGCAAACTCCGGTTGTTTTGCCAGTCGTTTGCCGTCGAAGTTGGTTGTGGTTGCGGTTATTTGTAGCGGCGACTCTGAACACCGTTTGGTACAATCCTGAGAGTACGCGCAGTTTAGCCGTACATTCTTGGCTCGCCTCTACAGGCTCGAGCCCTGGGCTGCACGGCGAGAATTAGGGAGAGTACGTGCACGCCGACGAACAGATCGACGTTCAGGAGACGGAGACCGAGGCGGACATCGACCTCGAGCTTAGAGCGCCCGCGGCTGACGGAGCCAAGGGCGCGAATCAAACCATCAAGATCGAAGACCTGACCGATACGGAGCTACGTTCCGCGTACCGCATTGCGGTGCGTTCACGCGTCATGGAGGAGTACTTCGTTCGGCTGGTAAACCGCGGTGAGGTCAAATTTTCCATCTGGGGCCCGGGTGAGGAAATCCACGGTGCCGCAACTGCCTTGGCGCTCTCAAAGGTAGTCGAGCTTGGTGAGTTCGGCATGATCTTGCACTACCGCAGTGCCTGTTTGGCAACGATGTGGGCCGAATTGAACGGCTACAAAGACTTCACGCTCGATCTAACCCGGCAGCAGTTTTCGCGCTACACGGACCCGATGACTGGAGGCCGCATGATGGTCAACCATTTCGTCAGGTTGGATCTAGGCTTGCTCCCCGTGCAAAGTCCGACGGGGATGCAGCTCGGTAAGGCTGCTGGCTATGCCAAGGGCTTCCAGCTTAAGGGCATCGATAATGGTGTGTCGATGGCTGTCATCGGCGATGGGACAACTGCCACGAGTGACCTGCATGAAGCTATGAACGCGGCAAGCGTCTGGGAACTGCCGCTCATGATCGTGGTCACGAATAACAACTTTGCTATTAGCACCCAGCCGCACGAAGGACACGGCATCAAGAGCTTGGAGACTTATGCTGAAGCCTTTGCGTTTGAATATCGTGAGTGTGATGGCCGTGACTTTGGCGACGTCTACCGCACAACTTTGGACGCAGCGACCTATGTCCGCGATCAACAAAAGCCCCTGCTCATGTTGGCAGATGACCTGCCGCGCTTGAACGCGCACAGCTCGGCCGCCGATCCGAGCTTCGACCTGACGCAGGATGATCCGCTGTTGTCATTCGGCCAGGCTCTAGTTGACAACGGGGTTCTCGGCGAGGATGACATCGTTCGCCGTATTGAGGGGGAAGGTCGAGATTACTTTGCGCACCACGAACCCGGAACGATCATGGCCGAGCAGATCGACGAAATGAAGGTGATCCTCGAACAGGTTCGAGGCGAGCCAGATCCCGATCCCGAGTCAATCTGGGAACATATCTATCCGCCATTCCCTGACGTCGAGGAAAAGTCAGCCGAAGGCCAGACGTCGATTAGCTATGCGGGAGCTGTCCGCGCTGCCACGTCGAACATCATTGAAAACTATGGTGGCGTGCTATGGGGGCAAGACGTCGCGCGTCTCGGGGGCGTGATGACGGCAACGGCCGGTTTAGCGGCACGTCATCCGGGGCGTGTCATCGATACGCCGCTTAATGAACCATTGATCGTTGGCACTGCAGCGGGAGTCGGTTTGCACAGCGGCATCGTTGCGATGCCGGAGGTTCAGTTTGCCGACTACTCACTCAACGCCTTTCACTGGATGGTGTATCTGGGCAACATGTATTGGGCCTCGAATGGCAATTCAAAGTCATCAGTGATCCTGCGTATGCCGGTCGACCCATTTGGCGGCGGCTCGGTGTACCACTCTATGAGTGTCGATGGTTACTTCTCTCCGATTCCTGGTCTCGTTCTGCTGATGCCGTCGACTAGCTATGACGTTTACGGCTTGCTCATGACTGCCGCCGATTATGGTGGTTCCGTTGTCTGCCTCGAGCCCAAGTTTGCTTACCGCCAGTTGCTCGGCCCCGCTTTCCCGGGGGAGCCCACAAATCCCGAGGAGATCAAAGCCCTCAAGAAGTCAATCATGCGCGGCGAGATCCCCAACATTGATCCTTCGGTGCGGGTGCCGTTCAGCAAAGCGGCAACACGCCGTTTGGGTGACGACGTAACGATAGTGGCTTGGGGCAGGGCAGTGTGGACGTCGATGGGAGCAGCTGCAAACCTCGCTAAAGAAGGCATCGAAGCTGAGGTGATTGACCTTCGTACACTGGTTCCTCCGGATCTGGACACCGTCTACGCAAGTGTCGCGCGTACTAAGTGCCTAGTGATTGCCGCCGAAGACCGGTCGTTCGCTGGCTTTGTGCGCACTATCCAAGGCCATGTAGTGGAGAAATTCCAAGGTATCCCAACTCGAGCCGTCGGCCAGAAGAACGTTCCCGGTATTTCGTCGCAACTTTCCGTCGAAGAGGCCACGATTCTCAACGAACATACGGTTGAGACGGCAGTCGTAGAGGTGTGGCAGCGAGCATCCCGATAAGACTAATGCGGTGCTGCCGGAGCTTTCGCACACCAGAGGCGAACGTTTACTAGCTAAGAAGCGATACGCAACGGCGCTCGTTTAGCGCCCCAGGTTCCCGGTAGGGCTTCAAAAACACCAGGGCAAACTGTTCCACAGTCGGTGCAGGCTCCGGCTTCGTCGAGTTCCCACGAGGTCAGTTCGTACCAGTCACGCCCGATAAGACGGCCTCCGCACTCGTGGCAATAAGTGCTGCCGCCAGTTTCATCGTGGACATTTCCCGTGTAAGCGTATCGAACGCCATTATTGCGGGCGATCTCCCTTGCCCGGGTCAATGTCAACGGTGACGTCGGAGAGGTGTCCATCATCTTGTAGTCCGGGTGAAACGCTGTGAAGTGCATCGGCACATCAGCCCCCAATTCTTTGACAACCCACGAAGTCATCTCGTTGAGTTCGGCATCAGAATCATTGAGGCCTGGGATCAGTAGATTAGTGATCTCGAACCAGACATCAGTTTGGTGTTTCAGGTACACGAGCGTTTCCAGCACCGTGGCAAGATCGGAGAGAGTGACTTTATTGTAGAACTCGTCGGTGAACGCCTTCAGATCAATGTTGGCGGCGTCCATGTGGCGGTAAAACTCGACTCTTGGGTCTGGGCATACGTAGCCGGCAGTAACGGCGACGGCTTTGATGCCGACTTCACGACAAGCTTGAGCCACATCGACTGCGTACTCATGGAAAATCACGGGGTCGTTGTAGGTGAACGCCACGCTGCGGCACCTTGCCTTCTTAGCTGCCTGGGCGATGGCTTCCGGTGAGGCCTGGTCGGCCAGCGTGTCGAATTCACGTGACTTGCTGATGTCCCAGTTCTGGCAGAATTTGCAGGCGAGGTTACAACCAGCGGTGCCGAACGATAGCGCCGGAGTTCCGGGCAAGAAGTGGTTGAGCGGTTTCTTCTCGATTGGGTCGACGCAAAATCCGCTTGATCGACCATACGTCGTCAATACGATCGCACCGTCCTCGTTGGCGCGCACGAAACAGTGGCCTCGTTGTCCGTTCCGGAGGCGGCAATAACGTGGGCACAAGTCACACTGCAGTCGGTTGTCGTCGAGCTTGTGCCAAAATTGGCCGGGATATGAATCGAGGGCCACGTTGGCTCCCATGCCATGCGTCCCGGTGCGGGACACTCGTGTAGCCAGTATAGAGTAGTCCGTATGATCACTGATCCTTTCGCCGTGCTCGTCGTCTTGACGGCGGTCGTCTACGTGTCGATTCAGCTTGCCCGAAACATCAAGGTCTTCCGTGCCCTAGGCTCTGTTCTGGTCGCGATTTTGCTGGCGATGGCGTTGTCGAACGCTGGTCTGTTGCCCGATAAGTCACTGATTTATGAATTCCTCGCTAGCACCGGGGTGAGTGTCGCCATTGTGCTGATTTTGCTTACGGTTGATCTGCGATCGGTGTTTAGCGCCGGGCCCCAAATGTTGGTCGCGTTTTTCATCGGTGCCGTTGGCACGGTCTTGGGGGCGTCTTCGGCAGCGTTGTTGCTGAGTGACTCCGTAGGCCCGGAGACTTACAAAATAGCGGGACAGTATACGGGGACGTACATGGGTGGCGGTGTGAACTTCGCTGCCCTTGGTGAGTACTTTGAGACTAGCAGCGATATGTTCAGTGCTGCGGTTGCTGCTGATGTTGCGATCACAGCCATTTGGCTCATTGCCTGCCTCTCGATCCCCTTACTATTGTCTCGCGCGAAGCATGATCTTGGCGCAGTAGGGCCCGAAAGTAACGAACTTACTTCAAACATAACTGCAGAACTTCCCCATTCAAACTTAGTGCTTGAAACAGATCTTGAAGAAGCAGGCGAGGAGGTCGGCGCAACGGGGATTTCTCCGGACTTAAAGAAGAGCCTGCACAGCACTATCAACGCTGTTTCACTTGTCGAGGCTGCAACGTTGGTCATGCTCGCGGCCGGGTTGGTTTGGTTCGCTGACTGGCTGGCCGGTGTTGTTGGCGTGCCCGAGGTTCTAGTGCTGACAACGTTGGTGTTGCTTGTCGCTCAGATTCCTGCAGTCAAAGAGTTATCGGGCAGTGCCATGTGGGGCAACTACCTGCTGCATCTGTTTCTTGCTGCCAACGGTGCGCAGTCAGTGATTGCTAACATATTTGTGATCGGCCCGGCTGTTTTCTATTTCGCGTTGGCAACCGTCGCGGTCCACGGAATCATCATCTTCGGGATCGGTCGCTTAGCCGGTATCGACGCATCCACATTAGCGGTTGCCTCGCAGGCGAACATCGGTGGGCCTGCCTCGGCAATGGCCCTGGCTGGCACACGTGGTTACTCGCACCTTTTATTGCCGGGAATTGCAGTTGGTCTCCTTGGGTACGCAATCGGGAATTACACGGGGGCGGCGCTTGGCACCGTGATTCGGTTCTACATCGGTGGCTAGCGATGGCTATTTGACATTCGGTCAGCCTGACGTTCAGGCTAGCCTTTATGATCTTTGCGCTCCTACCTGGTACTTGTCAGAATCATAGAATCAGCCAGTTCTGGCAGGAGTATTTCGATGCGCAATAGCCGTGGGATCAAGCTTAAACTGCTGTCAGTTACTAGGCTCGGATCTGTGGCGGCGTTCGTGAACGTACTAACCAGTGGTGTCTGAGGTGCACGAAGGTCGTTTCCTCGCTCTCGTGTTGCTAATGGCATCGGTGGTTGGCTGTAGCGGGTTTGGTGCCGGCGGATACTCGGAAGTGCGGATCGAAAACGTCACACTCAAGATGCCGCTGACGGATGCGCAACCGGCGAGCGTTATCTTTGATATTGCCTGGGAAAACTCATTCCGGGACGATCTGAACTGGGATGCGGTGTGGTTGTTTGTGAAATTTCGTGAACCCGGGCAATCGTGGCGCCATGCTGGCATCTCACCAGTTCCCTCGGCGCATCGCATCGGTGAAAATAATGGTGTGTTGGCGACGCTTGCTCCATCTGAAGATGGCCGTGGCATATTCCTACACCGTGCTGACGACGGTTTCAGCTCCATCGACTGGGACCAGGTGTCCCTATCCTGGCCGCTTATGGGTGATGGCGTTGCCAGGAGTACCCCTGTAGAGATCGAGGTTATCGCGTTACAGATGGTTAACATCCCGGAAGGGCCGTTCATGGTCGGTGACGGCACTACCGTGGCGGCGTTGCTCGCTGCCCAGTTCGAGCGTGGGTTGTCGCAACAGCCGTTCGAAATCAACAGTGAAGCTGCGATAACACTCGGGGGCGGTGGGGAAAAGAGCCTCGGAAATCACAACCGGCGCGTTTCAAGCGCCACTGCACAGCAGTTTTGGGATGATTTTTCCAACGAAAAGAAGCAGACGCTTCCAGCTGAGTTTCCCAAAGGCTTCAGGTCGTTCTATGTGATGAAAAGCGAGCTTACCCAGGGTGACTATGCCCGCTTTCTCAACCTGATTGACTCTTCCCAGCAGGGCACGCGTAACCCCTCCCCAAATGTGTCAGTGGGAGAAGAGCATCGCTACGCGATCTCATCCGCCGCGCCTTTTCGTGTGGTGCCCTACAATCGCGCCGCCAACTGGTTGTCGTGGATGGACGTTGCGGCGTTTGCAGACTGGAGCGGGTTGCGTCCCATGAGCGAACTGGAGTTCGAGAAGGCGGCTCGGGGTGATCGTTACCCTGACCCCGGAGAATTTGCCTGGGGCCTGGAGGCACCACCAGCTGGTAAGTATGTCTTGCAAGATGACGACACACCTGAGGAACTTATTAGCAACCAGGGCCCAGGTGCCAACGTTGCGTTCGACGGAACGATCGGACTGGTGAGTAGTGTATCGGGCCCGCTCCGAGTTGGTGGCTTCGTGCCGTTGGCGGCATCACGCTTGGGTTTCGGTGGTTCGTATTATCGGGTTACTGAGATGAGTGGCAATGTGGCCGAGATGGTCGTGACCGTTGGCCGTTCGGCCGGCCGTCGTTACCAGGGTCGCCACGGTGATGGCGAGTTGTCGCCTGCAGGCAATGCGGCTGGTGAGGAAGTCGAGTGGTGGCCAGGAGCGCGCCGCGCTGCGCGCGGCGGGTACGAGGTACTTAACGCCGATGGCATCGGTACTCGCGGCGGCGATTGGACCTTTGGTATTCGTCGACTTCAGGTGTCAGACCGCGAGGATATCAACAAGCCCGCTGACCATCGCGGCATGCGGTGGGGAGGGCGTCTGGCGCGCAGCGTTGACCGTTAAGCGATTAGAAGGGAATCAAGAGAACTTTCTATGGCGGCGCCTATGGATTCCGTTCTCTCGAGGATCTCATCGTGCCCGGGGAAGCGCTGAGGTCGACCCCGTCTAGATTAGTCGGTGTTTCGATGCCCATGATGCTGGCCAGCGTTGCTGCCATGTCGGCGGTGTGGACGCGGTCGCTGATCTGCTGTGGCCCGAAGCCCGGAGCGATGACAATGAACGGAACCCAGGTGTCGTACTTGTATGGCGTGCCGTGTGACGAGCCGCGCCCCATGGAATCGAGGTAGTAGGGTACGTACTGCAAGCTGAAGTCAGGACTCCGCTCCGAATGGTAGCTGTTGAAGAACAGCTGCCTGAAATACGCCTCGCCCTCGGCAGGTTGCTCGGCTGCTGACGTTGGTTCGGTTGCCAGCAACTCGCTACGAGTCCACACGTGCTCGACGGAATCGCAAGTTGCGAGCAGGGCGGAGATCTCTCCCTCGATCTTGGACCGTCCGATCCCCGCCGCCTCAATCATCTCGTCGTTTAGATATCGACCGACTTTCAACCAATCGGTGTCGCCGTACCGTTCATTGAGGACCCTCCCGGCAGTCTGGAAACAGGCGATGTCGTCCATATCCGCTTGTTCGCCCCAGTTGCCAACCGATTCACGATAGGCAGGTATCGGGACGACGCCATGGTCAGAGCTTAGCGAGATGACAACATTGTCCAGTCCGATGAGTTGATCGACGAACTTCAACAAATCGGCCAAGGTCTGATCGAGTCGAAGGATCGTATCGAGCACTTCCCGGCTATGCGGACCGAAATCGTGACCCACGCTATCGACCGCGGAGAAAGCAAGGCCAAGAAAGTCAGGGTGCTCGTCAGTGCCGAGTTCCTCTTCAACGATGATCGTTTTTGCCAGTTCCGCCAGGTACATATCGCTGAAAGGCGACGATTTCAAGGCGTCGTAGAAATCGCTATTGGGTAGCAAAGACTTTGAGCCGAAGGCGTACGGAAAGGAACGCTGGTAGATGCCCTCATCTAGTGTGACGATACCCAGTTCCTTGAGCACATCGTCTTCAACCGGTAGCGGCTCCCACAACTTGCCGAAGAACTGATCGAGCCACTTTCGGTCGTTGAATACATCGAGCCAGTCCGGTTCTGAGTAGTAGCTGCTAGTTTCCCAGTTGCCGTCGCTATCCCAAAAAGCGCCGTCGGCCTGGTGGCCGCCCGTCAGTATGGCGCTGCGGTCCTTACCACTGGCTGCGAAGATCTTTGAGTGCGGATCCATGTCTTTGAGCCAATCACCGATCGTGGTGACTAAGAGATTGCTCGGCGAACGATGGTGCTGTTCGTCTTCGACGGAATAGATCTCTTCACCGGTTTCGCGGTCGTACCACCCGTTGCCGATTATCCCCGAGCGTCGCGGATAAAATCCCGTCGCCAGCGTTGCGTGCCCCGCGCCGGTGACTGTGTTGGCATGGTTTTGGTGTGCGGTTGTGAAGACCACGCCGTTGTCGAGTAAATACCCGAACCCCCCCGACAACACCTGTCGCATGCGCACAAGATATTCTTGACTGAACTGGTCGATGACCAGAAACAGCATCAAGCGGGGCGTATCTTCTGCGAAAGGTGGGGGAGTGGCTGGCGGGGGCCCGCAATTTGTCAGCATCGTCGCCGAAGCGATGATCGCGGTGGCTATGAGTCTGCGAGGTCGGCAGGTTGACATCAGTATCGAGATACGTCGCCTTCTTGTTGTGATAGCTCACCTTCGAATAGTAACCAGGTATCAGGATCGAGGGTGACTGTGTTCGGCGCAGAATCGACAGAGAGAGAAAACGTTTCCAAGGCGCTACGCATCTGTAGTGTTTCAACTCGTGTTACTTCTTCACTGGTGGAGATTTCGATATCGAGCGGGAACATGAAGATGGTTTCGCTGGATTGGGTTTGCTCAATGGTGATGTTGAGCTGTCCAGCGTTGGCGTCATAGCGCCATGTGCCCTCCAGTATCGGGTGACCCGGCACGTACGCCCATTGTTGAAAGAATTGTTTGAGATTCTGGTTGGAAGCCTTTTCCATAACGCGTTGCAGGTCTTCGGTCAATGCATTGGCATCGCGATACTCACGGTAGTATTCGCGGATGCCAGCCCAGAAAGCCTCATCGCCGATTTGGCGGCGCAACATATGTAATAACCAGGCACCCTTCTGATAAGCGTTACGGTTGAGCATCCGGTTTGGGTCGGTAAGTTGTTCCGCGATTAGCGCCAACTCTGAGTTTTGTGCGTAAAAAGCAATGACCGTATTCCGGGCTCCTCGCATGCCGTTCTCGATGGCATCGTGCCCCTGGGTGAATTCGTTGTAGAGCTGAGTGAAATAGGTAGCGAATCCCTCGCTGAGCCAGATGTGATGCCAGTCTTTTTCGGTGACTGAGTCGCCGAACCATTGGTGTGCGACCTCGTGAGCGATGAGTCCCTCGCTGGTTCGATTGCCACTCACTGATCGCTCGCTATAGAAAATATTGCTGGCGTTCTCCATGCCGCCGTAGCGTGTCTTTGATTGGACATTGGCGAGCTTCTCGTACGGGAACGGACCGATATGGCCGTCGAAAAAACGCAGCACCTTCTCGGCGATCGCGTAATCATAGAAGCCTTCATCGCGGTTCTGCGGGTAAACCCAAGACTGCAACGGCACAGATGACACAGTGCCGACATACTTCACAGCAAAACGTGCTGCGCCGATGACCATCACTTTGGGAGGTATCGGGACCGAGGAACCCCAGTGCGTTCGGTGGTATCCGTTGCTTAGGCTCGTTTGCTCTATAAGGCGCCCGGTGCCGATAACCTGGTAGTGGTTGGGAGCGACGACAATCCACTCGACCGTGGCCTTGTCTGAAACATGGTCGACTGTTGGCAGCCAGTGACGGGCGCGGTTGGGCCAATTGTCGCCAAAGAAAGTACGATCGCCGAACATGTTTTCGGCAATGATCAAGCCGTCGGCCGGTATACCTTGATAGGCGATGGTGAAGATGCGGCGCTCCTCTGCCGACGAGGGAGAGGACATCGAGATCGTGATTCGGTCGTCGACGTGTGAAAAGTGGACGGGTTCACCGTTATGACTCACATCGGCGATCTCCATCCCCGTTTCTGCTCCTGGGTCTCGACCGATTAGATCGAGCGAGAATTCGCTGATTCCATCAGTCACAAAGCGAACGGTAATGTCAGTTTTACCAGCGATCGAGTTGGTGTCGTCACGCAGTTCCAGGTGAAACCGGTAGTGCATTACGTCCACATTCCAATTTCGCTGATAGTCATCCGTGGCGCTGACAGGTGTGTGCAAGAAGCTGACCGCAAACAGCATAAGCAATAAATTTTTCATCTTCACGGAAGACTCCTGAACGTCTCGATATTAGCCTGTCAAGCAACCCCGGTAATACTATCCTTCAACTCACAGACTCAAAAAGTTGTCATCGCCCAAAAGCTTGGCTCAGAACAACCTTGTTACAACTTCGTGACTCCTCCATTGCGCAAGCTGTGCACCGCCTTGATGCATGGAGGTGTCAAATAAAGGTTGCCTGCAACTCGTCCAAGTACCATCGCAAGCATTGCAGCGATCGCGCCCATTAAGTGGTACCCGAATATAGTGGCTGACAGAATCACTGCGGTCACTGCGATTTCTAGTACGGTCGCTCCAGTCAATGGCCGTGTTAGTCGTGAATGCACCAGAATGGCTCTCTGAAAAGACATCAGTACACTAAGTGCCGGCAAAATTGCCGCGATACGCGCCGGTGCAAGTGCCAATTCAGCAAGCTTCGGGGATAATCCGGAGACGGTTTGGAACCAGGCATTAGCTAACGGCGTGAAGACGATGAGACTGAGTATCGCCGACGTGGAAACGCCTATGATGATGGCAAAGTTGGCAATCCGGTCGTAGTTTTCGGCACGATCGCCCATCAATGCGATCGTCACCTCTTGATACGACAACCCCACCGCGCGGAACATGAACACTAGCCCGTGAACCACGGGGAGGACGGCGAGCGATTCCAGCGCGAGGCGGCTGCGCACGACGAAGAACGTCAGCATGGGGTGTAGCGCCATTGCCAAGATCGACATCGTTGCTAGTGGGAAATAAAAGGTGGTGATCCTGGCCAGCGTCAGCTCTTGTGATTGCTTGGTTTCGTGGTGGCCACCAAGCAGTTCGGCGACGATCCCGGCTGCCATCAGGCGGCTAGCGATGGCCTCTGCCACGACACCTGTGGAGAGGGCTAAAGCTCCCACCTGCGCCCCGGAAAAATTGAGGAAGTTCGCCCCAATCCCAGCTGACAAGGCCATGAAGGTCATCCGTACTACCGTTCCGTAAGCGACCCGACGGGTCATGTTGTGTCGTACGAGCGTTCCTTGCAGGAACCGCCGGTAACCGATTGCCGCCGGCCATGGCAGCAACAACACCATTGCACCGTAGGTCAGCTGGGCGACATCGTTTGGTAGGTTCAGCAATGTCCCCGTGAGGAAACGAAACACGGGGGGTATCAAGACCAACACCATCACAGCGGTCAACAGAATGTTTAGGGTGTAAGTAAAACGCCTTAGGGCCAGATAGCTAGTTTTGTCGCGAACCATCGCCGTCGCAGCGCTCAACAGCATGATCACCGGGGATTCGATGATTAGGGCGAAGGCAACCGAAACACCCCACGCTGCTAGATTCTCGGTGGGTCCGGGGAGTCGTGCGATGATGGCACCGAGAAATGGTGCCTCGATGGCCATCATTACCCAAGTTCCAGCGAGTGGCGCCCAGAATTTTAAAATTCGCCCGTAGGTCAAGGGCCCTTGGTCAATTTGTTTGGCCATCAATCGTTGGATACACGGCGGGTGTTGTCGGGGTGCTGTTCCCGTCTGGAGGTATTGGTCAGGAAATGTGGTCGAGTACCGCCTGGAACTCGGCCCAATCGAAGGCGCGGAGCGTCTCGATTCTTACGTTGCCGTTGGTTCCTAGCGACAGCAGAACCGCGGCTGCGGTCTCGTCGTCTGGCGCCTCGATGATAAGAACACCGTCATGATGACCCAGTGTCCAATACATGTCCTTCACACGGGCGCCTGCCTTCTCGGCAACCTCCAAGAACATATCGGCGCGATGCGGCGAGTCCTTCAAATTTTGGATGCCTTGGTCGGTGAAGTTCAGCAACGTGACGAAGGTGTGCATGGCGGTTCTCCCTGATCGTTAACGCCTTTTCCGCCAGTGTAAGGCAACGGATTCGATCCTGCTCCCATATACGAGAACTGGGACTTCCTGCCGACTTATTCGATGATTGCGTTGTCTGTTCAAGCGTAGCGCCTTGATTGCGCTGGCATTACTACTTGTCGGCCTTCGGCATGTCACTGCTGTCATGCGCCTCGTGCTCTTCATCTTTGGCAGGTGGCGGCGGAGGAGTCACTGGGGTCTGGCGTTTGTCCTCGACAATGTTGCCATCGAGGACCCGTACCACACGGTGTGCGTAACGGGCGATGGCATCTTCATGAGTGACAATAATGATTGTCTGGCCTGCTTTATGGAGTCCCACAAAGAGGTTCATGATCTCATATGAAGTTCGCGAGTCGAGGTTCCCAGTGGGCTCGTCTGCGAGCACGATGGCTGGGTTATTGACTAGCGCCCGGGCCACAGCCACCCTTTGGCGCTCACCGCCCGATAGTTCATTGGGGCGGTGGTCCCAACGGTGACCTAGATTGACGCGCTCAAGCGCATTCATTGCCCTCTCGTGCCGCTTGCGCGATGACATGCCAGCGTAAATAAGTGGCAGTTCAACATTATGCAGCGCCGTTGCCCGGGCTAGAAGGTTGAACGTCTGGAAGACGAAACCGATTTCTTGGTTGCGGACTGCAGCGAGTTCATCGTCGTCAAGATTAGCGCTCTCGGTCTGGTTTAGTCGGTACGAGCCAAATGAAGGCGTGTCCAAGCAACCCAGGAGGTTCATGAGAGTCGACTTGCCAGAGCCCGATGGTCCCATGATGGCGACGAATTCGTTGCGCATTACCTGCAGGTCCACACCCCTTAGGGCGTGCACTTCGAGCTTGCCAGAAATATAAGTCTTTCCGAGCCCTTTGCAATCGATGATCGCAGGCTGGCTGGAGGCCGTTGGGCCCGATTCGGCAACAACCTGTTCGCTCATGGAGGTTTCCAGGCGCTAAGGAGGGGAATGTGGTGGAGGTGGTTGCAAGTAGAGAATTTTAACAGTCTCTGAAGGCTCCGGTAGCTATTAACGCATGGCCACCAAGTCGTCTTCATCAGATAGATACATCTTGCCAGGCCAGTCAAAGGATAGGGCGCGTGTCGATTTCAAGAGAAGCAACCAGATCCGTCCCCTTTAAATCGGAGGTTGCTTCACCTTCAATAAAACACGCGCCCCGTTCCCCTGAGACACCAGTACGCTGAGTTGAGCCGGACACTGGCACGATCCCGGGTCTCTGCCGCTCCCATTGACATCGGCCTGGTTCCTGCTCTAGGTCCGTCTCGGTAAGCTCACTGGTTGTTTTGCTCAATACGAATTGTGCAGGAATTGATGTTTAGTGTCCGTTTGGGCAACGTAAAAGTTTGTAAGAACGCATGTGGTTTGGCTTAACAGTTCTTAACAGGATTCCCCTCCTGAAACAGGACATCTGCATGCTACGGTCACCATGAGATGAATACCGCAAGCAAACGTCTAAAACTTAATGAACCTGGAAGGGGCACAGGCTCGGTGGAAAAAAAAATCCTCGTCATCGATGACGATGCTGAGCTCTGCGAATTGGTCAGTGAGTACCTGGAATCGGAAGGGTTCGAGATCGACACCGAAGGTAGTGGCGACCATGGTGCCGACCGGGCCCTTGAGAGCGACTACGATCTGATCATTCTTGATGTCATGTTGCCCGGGATCAATGGCTTCGAGGCTCTACGACGGATCCGCTCCCAGTCGAACGTTCCCGTTCTCATGCTTACTGCCCGTGGTGATGACGTCGATCGAATCGTTGGACTGGAGATTGGGGCCGACGACTATCTTCCAAAGCCGTTCAACCCGCGCGAGCTCGTCGCCCGCATTCACGCCATCCTGCGCCGCAGCAGCGCGCATGCTAACGCCGGTGCCGCTGCCCTGAATGAAAAGGTGGCAATTGGTGATATCCAGCTCAACACGGGCTCGCGCACAGTGGCCCGTGACAACAACCCGATTCACTTGACGGCGATGGAGTTCGACGTTCTCGAAGTGTTGCTGCGAAATGCTGGCCGTGTAGTTGAACGTGAAAACCTTGTAGAGCAGGTATTAGACCGTAAGTACTCACCTTACGATCGCAGCATCGACGTTCACATCAGCAACCTTCGTAAGAAACTTGGTCACGAGGTCGATGGCATGGAGCGCATCAAGTCGGTGCGTCAAATTGGCTATCTATATGCGTTGCCGGGCAAAGACGTCGACACTGTGGACTAATCAGACCATGCAGAATCTCTACTTCAAGATTTTCATATGGTTTTGGCTGGCAATGACACTGGTCGGCACGGCATTCGTGATCTCCACCGTCACGTTACAAGACAGAGAAGCGAACACTAGCGTTCAGTCGTACTACGCTTCCGGTTTGACGCTAACAGCGGAGTCCGTGATTGAGGCTTACGAGGGTCGTGGACGTGAAGGCCTTGCTAATTATCTCGGTGGCATAGAGCGACGATACCGACTGAACGCTTTCCTGTTCGACGATAACGCTCAAGAGCTGTCGGGCAGGGCCGTGCCCAGTGGTGGTGTCGAACTCGTCGAGCGGGCGGGCAGTAATGACGAGCTCGTGATAGAAACGGTCGAGGGCGGTCGCTTAATAGCGCTGCAGGTCGTCAGCCCGGAAGGCAATACCTACGTCGTGCTCACTGAGATGGAGTGGCCATACCGGGGCTGGCGTAGATCGGGCGCAGATGGTTTCCGCGAGGCCGAACGGTTGGAAGACGGTGATGCCCGTGGGCGTTTTAATTTCCGAGGAGGCCGGGGCGCGAGGCTCCCAGACGGCACCGTTGGCCCGCCGCCAAGTTTGGCGTGGCGTGTTTGGTCGTCGTTAGTTGACCAGCCAGGCGAGCTGGCATTGCGGTTGCTTGCGGTCTTTTTTACCGCCGGAATTCTCTGCTTCGGATTGGCCCGCTATTTGACGGCACCTGTCTTGCGACTGCGCGATGCAACACACCAATTTGCCTCTGGCAATCTGGGTGTTCGCGTTGGTCCTGCGGTGGGCAAACGCCGCGACGAACTTGCTGAACTGGGACGTGATTTTGATGTTATGGCCGAGCGTATCGAGTCGCTGCTTACTACACAGCGCCAACTGATGAGCGATGTCTCGCATGAGCTACGTTCACCGCTTGCCCGACTTAACGTGGCGCTTGCCCTAGCCCGGCAACGCTCTGGTGAAGAAACAGCGGGCCCACTTGACCGAATTGAAGTCGAGGCCGAGCAGCTCAACGTTTTGATTGGCCGCGTATTGGCGCTATCAAGTTTTGAAAGTGGCGCCTCGGAGCCGGAATTCGCCAGTGTCAACTTGAATAGGCTAATTGACGATGTCACTGTCGATGCTGACTTCGAAGCCAAGGCCAAGGAAGCAGGGGTCAAGGTAAAGACTTCGGAGTCGTGCTCAGTTCGAGGTAACGAACTGTTATTGCGTAGCGCGATTGAGAATGTTGTGCGCAACGCGGTTCTATACACCGACTCCGGAACGGATGTCGAGATCGGTTTGACCTTCGCAGATATGGTTGTCAATGATTCGTCAGGTGACGGGGCAACGTCACGCTGTGCGGTTATTTCGGTACGTGACCACGGGCCAGGTGTTTCCGACGACCAACTGGCCCGCCTTTTCGAGCCTTTCTACCGGATTGCCGATTCGCGTGATCGTGAGAGCGGCGGAACAGGGCTTGGGTTGTCGATCACGGAGCGTGCTGTTCGGCTCCATGGTGGGACAGTTGACGCACGCAACGCCACCGATGGTGGGCTCGTCGTAGAGATCCGGTTGCCTATAGATGGCGTTTAGCCGTTGATCTTTGTTTGACTTCTAGCCCGATTTCGCTAGCGCGTTACCTTGAAAAACTTATCAACTTAATGGTGCATAGATTTCTCTCTTGCAAAACAGACAAATGTCTGTTTTACTTCGTTTTGTTGTTCCGAAGACGAAAGTCGGCAGTACAAGCAGAGCAAGCTAGCCGACTAAATGGACAGAATTCTGATGGCACACACTCCTCCAGGGCAGACCCGCGAGCGCATTTTTCGTTTTGTGCGCGACCGCTTGTTAGATGGGCGCCCGCCGACCGTGCGGGAAGTTCGCGATGAACTCGGTTTTCGTGCCGTGGAGTCGGCTCGTTCTCATCTGACTGCACTCGTTAAAGAAGGACGGCTTCTCAAAAAACCGGGCAAAGCACGCGGCTATGCACTGCCCAAGACCATGGTGCAAGGTGGGGTGCCTCGTCTCGTTCCTTTGCTTGGCCGGGTACCGGCTGGCCCCCTTGATTTGGCGGTTGAGGAGGTGGAGGGTTACCTGCCATCGCGGTTCGGAAGTGACGATGAGGTGTTTGCTTTGCGCGTGCAGGGCGACAGCATGCGCGATGCTGGCATTATGGACGGCGATTTGGTTATCGTACGGCGGCAGCCCACGGCCAGCTCAGGATCGATCGTGGTGGCGCTGATTGGCGACGAGGCTACGGTCAAGACTCTCTACATAAGAAATAGCGCTGGTGCCGTGGCCTCCTCCTCCACAGGTGGTTGTGGGCACATCGAGCTACGCCCTGAGAATTCCGATTATCAACCCATCGTTCCCAATCCCGACGAGGTGCAGATCCTCGGCAAGGTCGTCGAAGTGCGCCGTTTTTTAGAAGGAGGCGTCTGATGAGTGGCGGCATATGTTTCCAATGTGTGGAGGAAAGATGATTGGCGCAGGGACACGGGCCGACATGCTCGTCTTGGATTCGTTGCCACAGGGGGTGACACGGGGCGCCACGGTGCTCGCATCGCGACCACTTTCAGCGAACTCTATACCGCTGATGCCAAGGTGGGGTTTGCAGGAGATTGCTGGGATGCTCACCGAACTCTCTGGAGTGGGAGGCAGTGCATGCCTGACTCTGGCGACATCGATAGTTCTCGATGCTCAACGCCAGGAAGAAACAACGGCATGGATCACTAGCAACAACAGCAGCTTTTTCCCGCTCGATGTTGCCGCCGCCGGTATCGATTTGGAAGCACTTGCTGTGGTTCGGGTACCTGACGCGCCATCTGTCGCACGCGCCGCAGACAGGTTGGCGCGCTCGGGTGCCTTTGGCCTCCTGGTCCTAGATTTGGGTGCTAACGCGCGAGTGCCCACAGCACTGCAAGCAAGGTTACGAAGTTCGGCACGCAAGCACGATACAGCGATTCTTTGTCTCACCGAGAAACGAGGCATTGCCTCGTCGCTGGGCCCTATGGTTTCGTTGCGGGGCGAGGCACGCATCCGCAGGTTGAGCGACGATCGCTTTGCCTGCGAACTAAGGGTGCTGAAGGACAAGCATCGAGGACCGGACTGGGTGCATACTGAGATCTGCTGTGGCCCTGAAGGAATGTACTAGAGAATTAATTAATCAATAGGTCGGTTCGGGTCCTTGGGGTTCGGGCAACGATCTCGAGAAGGATTCAAGGGAATGCCCCGTTACCCGCAGCCCGAACGGGAGCAGCACGTACCAACTACTGCTCCCGCGCGCGAGGTGCAAGCCACCAATACTGCCATTCACCCCTGTCGCCTAGCGTGTGTTTATGTGCCGTCTTTGCCGTTACAGCTCTTGGTACGACGCCACCCGGAATGGATTGATCGGCCAGTAGCTGTTGTCGATAAAGATAAACCGCAGGGCAAGGTCCTGTGGGTTAACGAAAGGGCATACCGTGCGCGAGTGTTACCGGGAACGCGCTATGCCGCTGGGCTGTTGTTGTGTCGCCGGTTGTGTGCCGGAGAGGTCCACGGCAAGGAAATCGACCGTGGAGTGTCACGTCTGCTTGAGTTGCTGTGGCGCTTCAGCCCTGAGGTCGAACCTAGTGCTGACGAACCCGGCGTGTTCTGGGTGAATGCGTCGGGGCTTGGGCGTATCGAGCGTTCACTAGGTGAGTGGGCTAGACGATTGCGAGCCGAACTTGGCCACAATGGATTTACGGCGCGTGTTGCGGTGGGCTTCAGCCGCTTCGCCACCTATGCAACAGCACGGGTGACGCGTGACATCACGGTTTTCAAAAATACCGATACTGAACACCGTTCGGCTATGTGTGTACGGCTAGACCGCCTGCATATCGATTCTGACTTACGTAATGTTCTCCACAAGTTAGGTATTCATACGGTTGAGGAATTCCTTGAGCTGCCCACCGATGGTCTCGGCAAGCGGTTCGGAGCTGGAGCCATTAACTTCTATAAGGAAGCATCCGGCCAAAACCGCAAGCCGCTGATGCCGGCGCCGCCCCCGGTCCCGGTACAAACGGTGGCCGAGTTTCAGTATCCCGAAGTCGACGCCAACCGCCTGCTTTTTTATACAAAGAGATTACTGCCGCCACTTCTCGAACAGCTTGCCTCGTGCCACCAAGGACTCATCGAGATGGTTCTTGAGATGACACTCGATGACACTACCCAGATTAGCAAGAGTGTTCGACCGGCTGAAGCGACACTTGATACTGGCATTATTCTTGACCTTGTGCGTTTGCGGCTGAGCACTACCGACCTTACTAGTGGCGTCGTTGAAATGACGGTAACGACGCATGGTAAGCGAATCAATGTGGGGCAGTTGTCATTGTTTTGGAACCAGCCCAAGCGCGACGTAACTGCTGCCAATCGGGCTTTGGCACGTGTGCGTGCCGAATTTGGTCACGAGGCAGTGGTTTGGGCGAAGTCGCGCGATGCCCACCTTCCTGAAGCCAGTTTCACTTGGGAGCCGTTAGCTAGGACCAAATTGCCATGTCCCCCAGTTAAATTGTCAGGCGGTCCAGAAGAGATAAAACGCAGTCGCACCGAGATCATCGGACGTTTCGTACGGCCACTAGTACGCCGCGTCTTTGACAAGGCGGTGCTGCTGCCGACTCGCGAGCGGCACGAGCCTGATGGTTGGCTCATTCACGGTTTCAAGCAAGGGCCGGCGGTGCAGTTGCGAGGACCCTATGTGGTGTCGGGTGGTTGGTGGGCGCGCGAAGTGCATCGTGAGTATTACTTCGTTGAAACCCAGAGGGGCGACGTGTTGTGGATTTACTACGACCGTAACCGTCGTAGCTGGATGCTGCAGGGACAGGTGGATTGAGAGTTGTTGATGCTCGGAAGCATTGCGGCTTTTAGCGGAAGCAGGGTCGTTGTTCAGCGGCGTAGAAAGAGAAGTATCCGTTGGCACAGGTATATGCGCCGTTGTGGTGCAAAAGCAATTTTTCGTTTCTTGAAGGAGCGAGTGACCCGGCAGAGCTAATCGAACAAGCTGCCCATCTGGGACTACGGTCGATTGCGGTAACCGATCGTGATGGTCTGTACGGCGTCGTGCAAGCACACACTGCGGCACGTCACAAGGGTCTTGATTTGATCATTGGTGCCGAGATGACGGTAGCCGATCCCGGTGTCGTGCTTTCTGGACAGATCCGCGCTGGCAGTCAGCCAACTGCTAAACCCGGAGCACAATTCGAACGCGCTGATATATCGACCATTGTGCTATTGGTGGAAAATCGCAGTGGCTACCGAAACCTGTGTCGCCTGATAACACGTGGACGGCGACGCTCGCCCAAGGGAGAAAGCATCACCACTTGGCAGGAAGTTGCCGAGCATGCCGGGGGATTGGTCGCCTTATGGGGTGGAGACAATAGCCTTCTGACGAGGGCCGACCCCTTTAAGTTGAGTTTATCGCCGGGTAGATTTCGGGCTTCTTTCCGAACTGGACAGCCGCGACTCGTCGACGAAACGTTACTTGAAACCGTTACACCATTACTCAAAGACGCCTTTGGTGACCGCCTGTTTGCCATCATTAGTCGTCACCACCGCGCCGACGAAGTGCGCAAAGAATGGCGTCTCCGCGAAAACGCTTCCAAATGGGACATACCTTTGGTCGCCGCGACTGAAGTTCTGTACCACTCACCGTCACGCCGTGACGTACAAGACGTGCTGAGTTGCATCCGACAGGGAGTGAAACTCTCCGATGCTGGTCGCCGTATCCGCGCCAACGCTGAGCATTCGTTGTTGTCCCCAGATGCTTTCACACATGTGTACAGAGATGAGGTGGTTGCCATTGCCCGTACCTGCGAAATTTCCGATCGTTGCACTTTTTCGATGAGTGACTTGCGTTATTACTATCCCGCAGAGCGGCTTCCCGACGGCACCACCACCGATGAATGGCTTCGTTACCTGACCTTCGAGGGCGCGAAGCGTCGCTACCAAGGCGAGACTGAAATTCCGCCTGAGGTCGTAGAACAACTAAACAAAGAACTGGTACTCATTGAAGAACTCAGCTACGCCGCGCACTTTTTAACGATGTGGGAGCTGGTTCGTTTTTGCGAAGAACATGCCATTTTGTGCCAAGGTAGAGGCTCGGCGGCTAATTCAGCCGTGTGTTACTGCCTTGGTGTGACAGCGGTCGATCCAGTACGCATGGGGCTTCTGTTCGAGCGTTTTATCTCGCGGGAGCGCGCTGATCCCCCCGACATCGACCTGGATATCGAGCACGATCGACGCGAGGAGGTGATCCAACACGTTTACAAAAAATACGGTCGAGATCACGCTGCTATGGTCGCAGTAATCATTCGTTATCGACCCAAATCTGCGGTGCGCGACATCGGCAAGGTTTTGGGACTCTCTGAGACCTCGCTCAATCAGCTGGCCAAGTTTTTGAGTCGCTACGATTGCGTCAACGCTGATTCATTGCGCCATGCTGGCCTCGATCCTGAAGCAAAAGTGCACCAGCATCTCGTACGTCTTGCTAATACGGTACAAGGTTTCCCTCGCCACCTGTCGATTCATCCGGGTGGATTTCTGCTTGGCCACGAACCGGTGCACGATCTGGTACCGGTCGAGAATGGCGCGATGGAAGATCGCACGGTTATCCAGTGGGAAAAAGATGACGTCGAAGAACTTGGTTTTTTCAAGGTCGACTTGCTGGGGCTCGGTGCACTATCGCAGCTGCATCGTGCCTTCAACTTGATTCGCGCCCACCGTGATGTTGATCTGAGCATGACGACGATTCCACCTAACGATACGGCCACCTTCGACATGTGTTGCAAGGCTGAAACTGTTGGTGTTTTTCAGATCGAGTCACGCGCTCAGATGGCAATGCTGCCGCGGCTGAAGCCTCACAAGTTCTACGACCTGGTAATCGAACTCAGCATCGTGCGGCCGGGGCCGATTACCGGTGGCATGGTGCATCCTTATTTGCGACGCAGGGCGGGGGAGGAGCCGGTCATTTACCCGCACGAGTGTTTGGAGCCGATCCTCGAGAAGACGCTGGGCGTGCCGATCTTCCAGGAACAGGTCATGAGACTCGCTGTCGTCGCTGCTGATTACAGCCCCGGTGAAGCTGATCAGCTACGCCGCGACATGGCAGCCTGGCGTAAGACTGGCCGCCTTGAGCGCCACCGAGGACGGTTGATTTCGCGCATGATAAAGAAGGGCATGAAGGAGAAGTTCGCTGAGCGTGTTTTTGAGCAGATCCGAGGATTCGGTGAATATGGTTTTCCCGAGTCTCACGCAGCTAGTTTCGCGCTGATCAGCTACGCGACAGCGTATCTCAAGTGCCACTACTTACCAGAGTTCACCTGTGCTCTCCTGAATTCGTGGCCGATGGGTTTTTACACGCCAGCCACCATCGTGCAGGATGCAAAGCGCCATGGTCTCGTGGTACGGCCGGTCGATGTGCTGCACAGCATGTGGAATTGCACGATGCAACCGTGTGCGCATTCCACCGGCGGTTTTGCTGTACGCATGGGATTGCGCTACGTGAAGGGACTGCGCAAAGACGAGGGTGAGAAGATCGAAGCGGTAGTAAAGACCGTGAGACGTTTATGGCGCGCCAGTGGTAAGGGAGATGGTGAATCTTTTGGTGCTACGTGCGACGTGCCGTTCACATCTATCGACGACTTCACGTTGCGTACCGGTATTTCCAATCGATCCATGCGTTTGCTCGCTGAAGCCGGTGCTTTTGACAGTTTTAAAGAAAATCGGCGCGCCGCATTATGGCAGGTGCAAGGCATGAAAATGGAAACGATGCATCTCCATAGAGTGCAGTCTGAGGTTGCGAACTCTGAAGAACGGCTTACTGGTGCCGAGCCCGTTTTGCCGCTCGAGGAGCCAGTCCCTGTGTTCCGTTCACTTAGCGATATCGATACCGTTACATGGGATTTCCGCACCATGAATCATTCGGCCCGCAGTCATTTGCTCGAACCTTTTCGCGATGAATTCGTTGCCAAGGGGCTGCCCGATGCGCGTGCGGTCGCGCGCATGGAAGATGGTCGTCATGTCAATTACGCTGGTATCGTAATTTGTCGGCAGCGTCCGGGGACTGCCTCAGGGGTTGTGTTCATGACCATGGAAGATGAAACCGGTTTCGTGAACACGATCCTGTGGCCGGGTGTCTATGAACAATTCTCCATACAGGCGCGCACCTTATCTTTTTTAGGTGTAAGCGGGAAAATCCAAGCCGCTCACGGTGTCTTACACGTCGTTGTCAACAAACTCTGGGACCCACGGGAGTATGCGAGGCCACCTGCCGTTCGCAGCCGTGACTTCCACTAGGCCTGGGCCAGGTCCGGAGTTTATATATCTCGTGTTGCGCACCAAAAAGGTCTTTCAAGTCACGTATTGTATTGATTCGAGAAAGACTGAATTAATTGGTTGAACGAACCGAATCGGGACACAAGCAGGGCTTCCCAACCTCTCACTCGTCCTTGCGGGATCATGTAGCCATCGATTACTACAAGTATACGGAATAGACTTCGGTGTCGTCTGTAACCTGAAAGGCAAGCCATGCAGAGAACGTTTCTTGTTCGAGCAGCACGCTTTGTTGTCGTCGTTTTGATCGTTTTTCTTGTTGCTTGCAGTGATCGCGAAACTGTGGGTGATGGGGTCTATGAAACATCTGTCATTACATCTAGTAACGACTACAACGAATTATTGGCACTCTTTGAAGACTGGCGTGAGTTTGCTCGCCCGCGTTGGGTTGAAGGCGTCCCCGATTACAGCGCAAGCGCAATGGCTGAGCAGCAAGAGGCGGCCCAGTCGTATCACAGGCGGCTTGCCGCCATCGATGAGAGCGAATGGCCCGTAGCTCAGCAGATTGATCACCATCTAGTCCGCGCCGAGATGAATGGCCTTGACTTCGACCACCGCGTGCGGCGGCCATGGGCTACCAATCCGGCATTTTACGTCACCATCTTCACAGCACAGAGCGATGTGCCGGCGCACGAGGGTCCGGTAATCGACGGATGGCTCGATACTTGGACCTATCAGTATCCACTCGATGAAGATTCAGCGGCCTTTATGGCCGGGCGGATAGGTTCGATCCCCAGGCTCCTAGAAAGTGCTCGAGAAAACCTCACCGGGAACGGGCGCGATCTGTGGGTATCTGGAGCCAGATCGATTAAACAGCAGAGTAGAGACCTTGCTGCCTTGGGAGAGCAGGTCGCCGGTACGAGTTCCGATCTCGATGCTGCCATCGTTGAGGCCGGACAGGCTACTGATGAATTTGCTGCGTGGATCGAACGCGAGGCAGAGAATCGCAGTGGGTTGTCTGGCGTGGGTAGAGAGAATTACACCTGGTACCTAAAGAACGTTCACCTCGTGCCATACACATGGGAGCAAGAGGAGACGATTTTGCTACGTGAACTTGCCCGCGCCCACGCATCATTACGTCTTGAAGAGAATCGCAACCGTGGGCTAGCGGTGTTGAGCCGTATTGACAATGTTGCGGACTATGACCGTAACTTCAATGAAGCCGTCGACGACATGATCACCTTCCTTGAAGAAGAAGAGATCTTCACGATGGCTGACTACATGGATCCAGCATTGCGGGCACGAATCGGTAGCTTCAGTCCTGCCGATGGTCTGCGCGGCTTCTTCTCGGAAATTGACTACCGAGATCCGCTAACGATGCGGACGCACGGGGTGCATTGGATTGACCTGGCACGTATGGAGCACGAGCCACACGAGAGCCCCATGCGCCGGGTGCCGGCGCTTTCCAATATCTACGACAATCGTTCCGAGGGTCTGGCAACAGGATTCGAGGAAATGATGATGCACGCTGGCCTGTTCGATGATCGCCCAAGGGCGCGAGAGCTCATATGGATCCTCCTTGCCCAGCGTGCGGCCCGTGGCCTCGGTGGATTGCGTCAGCACGCTAATGTCTACACTCTACAGGAGGCAGCGGAGTTCGCCTCCGAATGGACGCCGCGAGGGTTTCTCCCCGCCGACGGTGCCACTATCCAAGGCGAGGAACATTTCTATTTGACCCAGCCAGGCTATGGGACCAGCTACATCATCGGCAAGCTTGAGATTGAAAAGCTTATGGCGGAACGGGCGATCCAACTTGGCAACGAGTTTACGGTCAAGCGTTTCTTTAACGAGTTTCTTGACACCGGTGTGATTCCGGTGTCACTAGTACGCTGGCAACTGACCGGTAAGAAGGACGCCATTCTCGATAGCGCCTTAGATGTCATTTCTCCTTTCAGGTTCTGACAGAGGCAATCAATGTATCCAAGGTCCATTGTGTTTATCGTTGTTCTTCTGATTACGATGCTTGCAGGGCCTTCACAGGCGCAGCAAGGAGATGCTCGTGGCGCTGTTGCAGGCGAGGTAACTGGAGAAGCTGCTTCTATTCCCGCTGAGCAGTCATCGGTTACCGAACACACCATCGTTCTTGACGGCGAGACGATTCCATACATTGCCACAGCTGCGACTATGCACTTGGTAAACGACGGTGGTGAGCCGACCGGGAGCTTGTACTACACGGCGTATACGCGCGCAGGGGTGGATTCTGGCAGACGGCCGATCGCGTTTATCTACAATGGTGGGCCCGGCTCAGCTTCAGTCTGGTTGCACATGGGGGCCTTTGGTCCTAAGCGGGTTCCGGTAAACGACTCGGGGCCGACAGCACCGCCTCCCTACGATCTAGTCGACAATTTAGGTAGCCTTATCGATGTCACTGACATGGTGTTTATCGATCCGATCGGTACCGGTTTTAGCCGCGTCGTTGGTGTGGGGCAGGGAAGCGATTTTTGGGGGATTGACGAAGACGCAAGTTCATTGACACAGTTCATTTCCCAGTACATCACTCGCAACAAGCGTTGGAATTCACCCAAGTTTTTGATGGGTGAAAGCTACGGAACGACGCGGTCGGCTGTACTGGTCAACATGCTGCAAAACCGTGCCGGGATGGACTTCAACGGGGTTGTTTTAATCTCGGCGGTTCTCGACTTTGAGACCATCTTATTTGCGCCAGGGCACGATACCTCCTACGTCACCTATCTGCCGTCCTACGCTATTACCGCCGCATACCATGGTGCGATTCCATGGCCTGATGATCTTGAGGCATGGCTTGATGAGGTACGTGCGTTTTCCGTTGGTGATTACGCCCACGTTCTGGCCCAAGGCGCATCTGCTCCGATGGCGCAAGTAGCGGACGTGCGCGCGAGGTTGGCCAAGTACACCGGCTTGTCTGAGAAGTACTGGGATCGTGCCAATTTGAAGGTTGATGCGACGCAGTTCCGCGCCGAGTTGCAACGCACGCAGGGAATGGTGACTTCGAGGCTCGATGCTCGCTACGATGGTTTCACCAATGAACTACTTGCCGAGAACGCTAGCTACGACCCACAATCATCAGCAATCACTGGCGCCTACACCGCCGCGATCAACCGTTACCTGCGTGACGATCTTGGGTTTGAAACCACTGAGACCTATCGAACTGGTGGTGGGACCGAGGGCTGGAACTGGGATCGCGCGCGCGGTGGAGGTGGATGGCCGGGCGCCACGTATGTAGCCTCTGACCTTGAGCAGGCGATGATCCGCAACCCGAACCTGAAGGTTCAGATCGAAAATGGCTACTACGACCTGGCGACGCCGTTTTTCGCCATGGAGTGGACTACCGACCACATGAACTTGCCGGATGAGCTGCGTGGCAACATCAAGCACAACTTCTACGAGGCGGGTCACATGATGTATGTCCACGAAGAAGAGCTGATAAACCTGAAGCGCAACATCGCTAAGTTCATCGCCATGGCGACCGAGGTAGCGGCTTCGCATCAATAGCTGACCGGTTGCAAGAGGACTTTATCGGGTACGCTCTATAAACATTGGGATACGGTGCTCTGGACTTGAGTCGATTGGCTTTGTGGATCAGGCTTTAGGTTTCTTAACAGAGGCTCCAATAAAGAACTTCCTGTTTTTCAGGTGTGATTCGAGGAAACGCTGGTTTTGTTATGCGCCGATGTTTTCTCAGAGATTGAGGTGGACCGTGAAAAAATTCCTTGGGCGTTTTGTTCTCATTGCCGTGATTTTTGCCTTCACAGCACCCGCGTACGCCCAACGCGGTTATGGCGCATCCGTTGCCGTAGGTAACGATGAAGTCTTCGTCGGCGAGGCCGGAAATGTCATTTCGTCGGGCTTCGTGTATGTCTATCGACAAACCACCAATGGCTGGAGGGAAGTTGCCAAGCTCAAAGCTTCGGACGCTGCGGATCGGGATCGCTTTGGGCACTCGATGTTCACTGACAATGATTTATTGCTGGTTGGAGGCGGCGTCGGTGTTGGCAAGGTGTATGTGTTTCAACGCGATGCTGAAGAGTGGATGGAAGCCGGGTCAATTGTGCCCACTGATGGTGCTGAAGGTGATGGCTTTGGCAACGCTATTGCGGCCAGCGGTGAATTTATGATCGTTGGCGCTTCGGGGCATAACGAGCGGCAGGGTGCTGCCTACATCTTCGGACACGGTGCTTCTGGTTGGTCTCAGGTTGCCAAGCTTGTGGCGACGAATCCGGCGCCTTTAGAAGAAGACCAGGAAACAGCGGAAGGTGGACGTCGGGGAGGCCGGCGTGGTGGCCAGGCTGGCGGTGGTGGCCGAGGAGGTCGTGGCGGTCGTGGTCCATCTGCACCCCCGATGTTCGGTTCGGCGGTCGCGATCAGTGGCGATTGGGCTATGGTAAGCGCCCCCAACTACAGCAGCCGGGCCGGTAGTGTGTATGTGTTCAAACGCGATGGCAGCAACTGGGAGCAAATTGATCAACTTCCAGGCAACAATGCTCAAACAGGCGCAGGGTTCGGGACCTCGATGGTTGTCGAAGGTGACGAGATGTTCATTGGCGCATCAACAGCCAATGGGGGCATCGGGGGTGTTTCGGTATACCAGGTTAATGACGAAGAGCGTTGGGTTCGGACCGGCAACTTGGTCCCGTTTGATGGGCAGCCCGGCGGTGGTTTTGGCACTTCAATGGTGATCGACAACGACGTAGCTTTGGTTGGCGCTCCAGGTGCTGCCGGCCGTACAGGGCGTATTTATCGCTACGAGCGCGATGCCAACCGCAATTGGACTAGTGCTACCAAGCTCGGTGCCTCCGATATTGCGACTGGTGATCGGTTCGCGAATGTAATGGCTGCGAACGGTGACGTCGTTGCCGTTGGTTTGCCTGGCGATGACTTTAGCGCTGGCACCGCGGTGGTGATGACCCGCGCGGATTTCGGTTGGAGCACCGAAAAGATACTAAGTCCGATAGCGAACTACCCAATGGTTACGGGCACCGACGGTGGTATTGATTGCCTTAATGGGATAGCGGGGAGCTTTCCTTGCGACAACGTCGATCTGATCGCTTACCTGCCAGTGCACGAAATGGGCGGTGTGCGTGGCCTTTCTACCAACGATGCATGGGGTTGGACCGACCCAGACAGCGGACGCGACTACGCCATCATCGGCATGCGTGACCGTGCTTCGTTCGTCGATGTCACCGACCCGTACAATCCTGTGTACGTTGGCATTTTGATGAAGACGGAGGGTGCAAGTACCAGCTCCTGGCGTGACATGAAAGTGCGCAACAACTGGGTTTACATCGTCTCGGACGGAGCTGGCCAGCATGGTATGCAAGTTTTTAACCTCGAGCGCTTGCGTGACTTCGACGGAGAGCCGGTCAGGTTCGAAGAAGACCACCATTACGACGGTATTGCCAGTACTCACAACATTGTCATCAATCCCGATACTGACTACGCATATGCTGTCGGTGCCGGGGGACCAAACGGCTGCGGTGGCGGTTTGCACATCATCAACATCGAAGATCCGTCGAACCCCACATTCGAAGGGTGCTTCCAAGACATGAACACTGGCCGTCGTGGTACGGGCTACTCTCACGACGCCATGTGCATCACTTATGATGGGCCTGACGATCGCTATGATGGTCACGAAATCTGCATTGGCTCCAACGAAACTGCGATCTCGATTGCTGATGTTACCGATAAGCGGAATGCGGTGGCACTCGGCATGGCAACCTATCCGAACGTGGCCTACAGCCACCAGGGCTGGATTACTGACGATCACGCTTATTTCTTCATGAACGATGAACTTGATGAAGGGCGCGGTCTAGTTTCGGGTACACGCACGTTGATCTGGGACATCAAGGAATTGGATGACCCGGTCCTTGTGAAGGAGTACATTTCTGATAACCCAGCCACAGATCACAACCTCTACATCAAGGGCGACATGATGTATCAGTCAAACTACGATTCAGGGTTACGGGTATATGACATTAGCGATCCGGAGAACCCCGAGCCGGCTGGGTTTTTCGACACGGTGCCCTACCAGGAAGGTGGTGGCATGACGGGATCGTGGAGTAACTACCCTTTCTTTGAAAGCGGCATCATCGTCGTGACTAGCGGTCGCGAAGGTATGGTGATCGTGAAAGTACGTAACTGAGGTGATGATTGAATAAGTATTCGCATTTAGGTTCTAAGGGCACCCTGTTGCTTCTGTCCTTAGCTATATCGCTACTCGCGGCTTGCAGTGACGTTGAACCGGTTGAATCGGTGCAATCGGAGATCGAGGCCTCGGAACCCGAATTTCTGTACGTTGCCAGCCAAAGCGGACCGGCTCTCTCGGTCATTGACATGAATGCTCGGGAGGTAGTTGAGACCATTTGGTTGACTAGCCTTGGTTTCACGGCCAATGCGAAACCCCACCATGTGGCGGTGGAACCTGACGGTTCGTTTTGGTACGCGTCATTGATCGCAGATGGCCGTGTGCTCAAATTCAATCGAGACAATGACTTGGTTGGCCAGGCTGTGTTCGAGACGCCAGGAATGATGTCGGTTGACCCTGTCGAGGACATTCTTTACGTGGGTCGCTCGATGGCTGCGGTGAACCCACCGCAGCGCATCGGTGTGATTACGCGATCCGATATGACAATCGACGAATACGACGTGTTTTTCCCACGGCCGCACGCTATTGCGGCGGCGCAAGGTGGAGGACGAGTTTTCACCGCGAGTTTGTCTGTTAACCAAGTCGCATCAGTCTCTCCCGAGGAAGACGATCTAGAAATCATCAACGTCACAGGGGATACACACACATTCGTGCAGTTTGCGGTGTCTCCCGACGGATCAACACTCGTTACTGGTGGACAAATTTCGGGACAGGTCATGGTTTTTGATGTGACTGATTCCCGGATTCCCAAACTTGTCACAAGCCTCCAGATCGGTGGCCAGCCCTGGCATCCTGTGTACTCGCCGGATGGCAAGCTTGTCTATTTTCCGCAGCGAACAAGCAACTCGGTTGCGGTTGTGGACGCCCAAACCTGGGAGCTCGTTGCTTCGATTAAGGGTAATGGTTTGGCAGAGCCTCACGGCAGTGCGATCTCGGCAGATGGTGGGACTCTCTGGGTTTCGGGCCGCAACACAGAAGCTATATACCCGACAACCATTGAGTCGACGTCGTCAGCGGATGCTTCGGGAGAAGGGCTTCCGGCTGGTACCGTGGTAGCGATCGATACCCTGTCCCGACAAATCGTTGCCGTGCTCGAGGTTCCAGCGTACGCTGCCGGAATCGGCACGCGACCGTCTTACTAGGTCATCGAGCCGTGTCGAAACGCTCCGTTAACCTAGCCGCATTGGGTATTTTGACCCTTCTAATGCTCGCAGCCACTGGGGGTGTGGCGACGCCGCAATCGAGCTTGCCTCGTTTCGAGCGCCAGCTATATTCGATTGAGGTTCAGGACCAGGAGGGCATTGCCTACGACCACCCTTTTCTCGGTGGTTTCAATCTCCCGCGACCCCATCTTGTTGATATTGATGGTGACGGTGACCTTGATCTCTTTGTACAGGAATATTCCAATCAGGTCATGTTCTTCGAACAAGTCGGAACTGCCACAGAGCCGCGGTATTTATGGAGAACCGATAGGTACAAAGACCTTGAAGTTGGGGAGTGGTATCACTTTGCGGACGTTGACGCCGATGGTGATTTCGATCTCCTGGGCGAGCAACGCTTTAGCCTGATCCGATTTTGGCAAAACAATGGCGGTTTCGACAAACCGGAGTTCGAACTTGTAACCGAAACACTACTGGATACTGCGGGCGAAGTGGTGTTTTCCGACCGGCAGAACATCCCCAAGGTAGGTGACATCGACTGCGACGGTCGTCTCGACCTAATGCTAGGTCGCCTTGAGGGGACGATTACCCGATACGAGGCTGATGGAGTTGATGATACCGGCGCACCGAAATTCCGCCACGTCACAGATAATTTCCAAGACATCGAAATTATTGGTCAAGTGTTCGGCAATAACCTGCCAAGTTTGCACGGTGCCAACACGATGGCACTAGAAGACATTGACGGTGACCGTGACCTTGACCTGTTCTGGGGCGACTTCTTTGAGCCTGGTTTGCTGTACATCGAGAACACCGGGTCGTGTACGACACCATCATTACGTTCGGAACCCGAGCCTTTTCCGCTTAATGATCCGATTGCAACAAGTGGCTACAACGCGCCGACGTTTGGCGATATCGATGGCGATGTTGACAACGATTTACTGGTTGGAGTCCTTGGCGGCGCCTACAACTCCAATAGCACGACTATCGACAATTTCTTGCACCTTGAGCAAACGGCACCCAACTCGTTCGAAGTTAAAACTCGTCGATATATTTACAACATTGACCTTGGTAGCGAGACCTTCCCTTCCTTTGCAGACCTTGATGGTGATGGCGATCAAGATATGTTGGTCGGTAACAAGATTCAGCCCGACGACAATCTGACTGGCAAACTTTTTCGTTTCGAAAACATCGGTACACCGACTGAGCCAAAGTTCATTCTGCGGGGCATCGTGCCGGAGTTCACTGGCGACTATCATTTTGCTCCGGCGTTTGGCGATCTCGACAACGACGGTGATCTCGACATTCTGATGGGTACCTGGCGCGACGAGTTGATGCTGGTGATCAACGAGGGGCAAGTCACAGAGCCGAACTGGACGATCGCTGATTCAGCAATCGTTAAACTGACGCGAGGCCGCAATGCGACCCCGACCCTTGGTGACATTGATGGTGACGGTGATCTCGATCTCTTCATCGGCGAATCTTCGGGTGACATCAATTTCTACCGTAACGATGGTGGCAGCGATGGGCCGGAGTTCATCCTCGTTGACGATAAGTACGGAGGCATCGACGCGGGTCGACGCAGTGTGCCGACATTGGTAGACATCGACACTGACGGTGATTTGGACTTAGTTGTTGGCTCTGAGGCTGAAGGCCTTAAGTTGTATCGGAACAACGGTACGCTTCGCGAAGCCAATTTTGTCCTTGATGAGACGTTTGATGTACCAGTGCATCCTTTTTCGGCGCCAATTTTCACTGATGTTGACGGTGACGGGGACGCCGACCTTTTTGTCGGCGGAATTGGCGGTGGCCTTCTCTATTTCGAGAACCGTTAATGAGTTCAAAACTCCGTAAGATTGGTTCTGAGCTTCTCATTCTGGCGAGTGTCATCGTTTTTTCGCTTGCTGCTCGTTCCGTGATCGCAGATCACTACTACATTCCCAGTGAATCGATGGAGTATTCGTTACTGGTAGGTGATCGAGTACTCGTTGACAAACGTGTTTACGGGCTCCGGCTGCCGTTCACCAATATTGAGGTGCTTGAGGGCAGATCGCCGGAGCGTGGTGAGGTTGTGATCTTTGATTCGCCGGAAAGTGATGTGCGGCTTATCAAGCGAGTTGTTGCTGTCGAAGGCGATCGAGTTGAAGTCGTCGACGGGAGATTGTTCATCAATGGGGAAAGACTACCAGCGGGCACATCAGTGGGTCACGAAATTTTCGGTGGGCGGACAGCATTGCTTAACTTGGAAGCTGGTGGTGGGCCCGACATGAAACCGAAGATCGTTACCGAAGGGGCCGTGATGGTTATGGGGGACAATCGCGGCAATAGTCGCGATAGCCGCGCCTTTGGTCTCATCTCTGTTGACGATGTTTATGGTCGCGCATTCAGGTTGTACTACCGTCGGGGCATGGGGCTTTCCTGGAGCCCCCTCTGACTTCGTCGATGGCTTGCGACGAATGCGGTGCTGTGCTGGATGGTGGGGTCGAGGCTTGCAATGCGCTGAGTTTCGATATGATGGCACGTTCTCTAGATGCCCGGCGGCTGGTTGTTCGCCGCACTTTTGTTGATGCCTATGCGCTACAACATCCGCGTACGAAGTGTGACTGGCCAAAAGATGTCGCACGGCATCTACTGGAACTCTGCTGTGCCATCGAATACAAAGGCAGTCTCGACATCTACTCGGGCATGAAGATGTGGATTCACCATGCCCATAACCTTCCGGAGCTTCAGCCTCCCGAGATGCGTGGCAGCATGACAATCTTAGACGTCGCGGCAGCCGACGGCCTGGAGAACTATATCGAGGCCGTACGAAAGTGGGGTGTCTGCGTTTGGGAAGCGTGGCACGCACATCATGAGATCGTGCGGGTTTGGATCGACGAGATTAGCGGTAGTCGGTGACCGACACTGCTGAGGACAGAGATGGCTGAAGAGACTAGTTACCATATGACGCCAGATGAGTTTCGCCGGCGGGGACGTCAGCTTGTCGATTGGATTGCCGACTATCAAGAACGCGTAGCATCGTTGCCAGTATTTCCAAAGGTGAAACCCGGTGAGATACGTGCCGCGCTGCCTGCTGAAGCGCCGGCGCAGGGTGAGAGTTTTGACGTGGTTTTACGGGATCTTGAAGAGATCATCATGCCTGGGCTGACCCATTGGCAGTCTCCAAATTTTTATGGGTTTTTCCCGAGCAATAACTCAGGGCCATCGATTCTGGGCGAGCTTCTTTCCGCTGGCCTTTCAGTCCACGCGATGATGTGGACTACAAGCCCTGCCGCTACGGAACTTGAGACCCACGTACTCGACTGGCTTGTCGACTTGCTGGACTTGCCGGCTGCATTTCGAAGTGACAGCGACGGGGGCGGTGTCATCGAGGACACCGCGTCGAGTGCGACTTTATGTGCCTTGATCGCGGCGCGAGAGAGAGTGACTGACTTTGCTTCCAACGATGACGGTTGTGATGGAAGAATCGTTGCATACACGTCGAGCCAAGCGCATTTATCCGTGGAGAAGGCGATCAAGATTGCTGGTCTTGGACGACAGAACCTGCGTTTGATCGATGTCGACGACAGCTTTGCAATGCGCCCAGAGCACTTGGCCCAGCGAATCAAGGATGATCGGGAGGCAGGGCTTTTACCGGCATTCGTCTGCGCCACCGTTGGCACAACGGCGTCCAATGGACTCGACCCGTTACACGAAATCGGCCGTATTTGCACCAAGGCGAACGTTTGGTTGCACGTCGACGCTGCGATGTCTGGCACCGCGGCCCTGTGTCCGGAGTTCCGCCACATCCACGATGGCTTGGAACTTGCTGACAGTTACTGTTTTAACCCCCACAAGTGGATGTTCACGAATTTTGACTGTGACTGCTTTTACGTCGCCGATCGGGCTGCGTTAATCAATGCACTCACGATCCTTCCCGAGTATCTTCGCAACGAGGCGACTGAGTCAGGTTCCGTTATCGACTATCGCGATTGGCAGGTACCTCTAGGGCGTCGCTTTCGGGCACTTAAACTATGGTTTGTTCTGCGTCATTATGGAGCAGAAGGGCTTTGTTTCCACATCCGGCAACATATTGCGCTGGCGCAAGAGTTTGCCTCTTGGGTCGACATGTCTGATGACTTCAATCTTGCTGTGGAGCCACCTCTTAACCTGGTGTGCTTTTGGCACCGCGCGGGTGATGAGTTCACCAAACAACTACACCAGCGGCTGAATGCGAGTGGCCAGTTATATCTAACCCACGCGATGTTGAACGGTCGCTACGTTCTTCGCATGGCGATAGGCCAAACTCACACCGAAGCCAAGCACGTCGAGCACGCTTGGCAGTTGATGTGTGCTTTCGCCTCTGATCTTGAAGCGGAAGGGTTAGAGTGAGTCATCATTTCCGTGAAGTCCTCGACGCGATTAGCTGTTAGCAGAATTTCCCCATGATCCCTCTTCCCGATTTGCTCCACCATCGTCCGCACGCCGCAGCGGATGACCAGTTCCTACTTGAACTCCTGGAGATGGCCTTTCTCGGGAGTAACGAAAGCCGCGGAATCGACGAAGGATTCGGGCGGATTCCATTGCCGAATCCGACCTGGAATCCAGATTTCTTTGCCAAAGATTTGTTTCTTGAAGGTTTTCTTCAGCATTTTTCGCAACTGGAGATTGGCGGTCGCGATTACCCGATCCATACGGCATTTGTCCTTCGCGTTTTGTCGCAGCCACCGGTTGATCTAGAGACCATTCACTTCCGCCAGGCTATTTTGCGCGAACTAGAGGCCGACGAATCTATTCTCGCTCGGGTCACGACTCTATATACGGAACTGGTATCGCTTCTAGATCAACTTAAGAGCACACACACGCAAACACTGCTGGACACCACCTTGTTGCGCCTTGAAACTTTGCGGCAGTTTCACAATGTCGTGGGCTACATGGTGAACGAGTTCATTGAGGCACAGTCTGGCCTGCGCCTTCTCCATGAGGTGGGTATTGAGATCCAGGCGTCCCCCGAGCATGAAACGCTCGATTCTTTGCTCGACTACGAGGACAACTACAGTCGGCTTGACCTCCGAATTCGCGTTGGTGCCGACGGTCGCATCCGCAACCTGGAAATCGAGGACTTTACCGGAAACGAAGGCAATCGTTTCTATCTTGCGCCGTGGCGGCGTTGGCTGGAGATGGTGCGGCTACGCTGGCAGGGAACGACTTTCACCCAGCGCGAGTTGGTTAATCGAGTAATCGTTGACGTCTACCGGCGCATCGCCCCTGCTTTCAGCACGCTTGTCCAAGTGCTGGGGCACCTCGAAGTCTATATGGTGACCCGAGCGTTTGCTGCGGACGCCCGCGCAGCCGGCCTTGAAGTCTGCCTCGCAGACACCAAGCCGGGAACGTCGATCGTCCTCCATGATTTATTCAACCCACTGCTGCTGCAGACCCAAGGCCCACCGGTGCCGTGCGCGGTGATGCCGGAGAGCAACGAAGCGGTAACAGTTGTTACTGGTCCGAACTCGGGTGGTAAGACGAGATTGTTACAGGCGCTTGGGCTCGCCCAACTACTCGGCCAGTCAGGCTTTTATGTGCCCGCTTCGGAGGCACGACTGCCGATGTCGAACAGCATGTTCGCTTCGCTTGTCCATCAGGATGCTGCCGATCTCCAAGAAGGGCGTCTGGGCACCGAGTTGTTACGCATTCGCACCTTGTTTCAAGGAGTTGAGCCGGGCTCGATGATACTCATTGATGAGTTATGTTCTGGGACAAACCCTTCAGAAGCGGCGGAAATTATTTCTATGGTTCTGCGCCTTTTACGAAAGCTCTCCCCACACGCCTTTATCACTACGCATTTTCTCGACATTGCCCAAAACCTTGAGGATGAGCCACCGATTGACGATTTGGAATTTTTGCAGGTGGAAATCGACGAAACGGAATCATCCACCTTTCAATTCAACTCAGGAGTCGCCACGACGTCGCTCGCGGTGGGAACTGCTCGGCGGCTTGGCGTCGATTTTGAGCGACTATCCACAGCGATTGATAAGCGTACCGGTTGATGAAGCGAGACAGCGATGTGCGGGCCCTGGGATGAACCAATGAGACGTCGTGCCTACTATGGCTGACACCGTGACCGCCCAGGCAGTGTTCGATGCACTCCTAGCGGATGACATGACTCACATTGTTGGGGTTCCGGACAACGGAACGGCGGAAATCTTTGCGTTGGCTGCTGCGCACGAGGACGTGCGACTACTCACGGTGACCCGAGAGGGTGAGGCACTCGCTGTTGCATCAGGGCTGTGGATCGGGGGGAAGGAGCCGGTGGTCGTTATTCAGAATACCGGTTTGCTCGAGAGTGGGGACAGCCTGCGGGGCACGGCATTTCGCATGGGTGCTCCACTGCTGTTACTCGTCTCTGTCCGGGGTTACGCCAAGATGGTTTCCAGCGATCACCAAATCAACATCGATCGTGCTGCTGGCCAGGTCGCACAGACGATGAAACGGGCCGAGATCGATTCCGTTGCGCTACTTACGGAACCGACACTGCGTGCCTGGAATGTCCCCTGCGTTTCGTGTCGCATTGACGCTGATGTTAGCCAGATTGCAGCCACATGGGCACACGCGCGCCTCGCGGGGCACCCGGCTGCAATATTGCTCCCGTACACGCTTCAGTGATGACATGCTGAGCCGCGAGGAGTTTTTGGCACCTCTTGCACGGCGGCGTACTGAAGAGGTGGTCGTGACGACCATGAGCGTAGTGCGCCCCTGGAGCAGACACTCTGACCACAACCTCGATTTTGCCTCCGCCGACAGCGCTATGGGCCACGCGGCCGACCTTGCCCTGGGTATTGCCCTGGCGTGCCCGGAACGTAAGGTTTTGTGCCTGAATGGCGACGGCAGCATGCTGATGAGCCTCGGGACGCTGGTGACGATTGTCGAAGCAGGAGTCGATAACTTAATCATCTTTGTCGTTGCTAATCAGACCTATGAAATCACGGGCAATCAACCAATTCCTGGCGCTGGAAGCATTGATTTCGTAACGATAGCTAAGGGCGCCGGTTTCAAACGGACATTCGCTTTCGACCGAGCCGATGAATTTGACAGGCAGCTTGATCAAATCCTCTCGGCGCCAGGCCCTACGTTTGTTTGTGTCTGTGTGGAACCGGGCTCAGAGGATGTCATCAGCCGTGGCCCAGGAGAGGAAGCGCGCTACCTACAGGTCTCGCTTGCTGATTGGAGCAAGCAAATGCGAGACGTCTTGACGGAAAGGGATAAGTAAACAATTCGGGGTGTGTTACAGGAGCGGCTTGTGATTCACTTCCACCGCTGTGCTGTCGGGTTCGGCATATTGGATAGAGGGTTCAGCTAAACATGCTTGTTTACATCGTGGCTGGAATTGGTGTTGTCATCGTCGTGGCTGGTATCGTGATGGCAGCCGCGCCAGGATTCCTCCGCGAGTTTTTAGCGGAACTCGACCCCAAGTTCATCTATGCTGGGATAGGCGTACGTTTGCTGACGGGGGCATTCCTTGTGTTTGCTTCTGAAGCTTGTTCGTGGCCGGAGGCAGTTGGGACCGTCGGTGTGATTGCGCTTGCTGCAGGGTTTATCGGCTTGTTCATGGGCATCGATCGGATCAACGCACTCATCTCTTGGTTTGCAGCTCTTTCGGATACGGCAGTGCGATCGTTATCTCTCGCCGCGATTTTCTTCGGAGGGTTTCTCGTCTATGCAGCGGTATAGCGTTTTGAACCTGCACATGTATCCGTAGCGGACTCGAAAACACAGGCGGATATCACGGCTGACGATGTTGGAAAAGCTCGCAGACATGCAGAGGATGTCCACCTGGAGCGTCACCTTTTTGTTGGTTGCGTTGCTGCTGGCTCCGGGATGCGACGGCATAACGCAGGCACCGCAAACACCACTAGGTCCCGACCGGGCTGGTTCTCCCTCTTGGTCTCCGGACGGTTCAAGAATTATTTTCTATTCCGAACACGACGGAAACGCTGAGATTTACGTAATGGATGTCGACGGCGCAAACAGAACGCGCTTGACCAACCATCCTGCGGACGATGGCTACCCGGCGTTCTCGCCCGATGGGCAACGGATCAGCTTCGACTCGGATCGTGATGAGAGTAGCTTTGAGATCTACACCATGAACGCGGATGGTTCCGATGCAAGGCGGTTGACGTACAATTCGGCACGGGATGTTTCAGCGTCGTGGGCACCTGATGGTAGCCAGATTGCTTGGATGTCGGACCGGTCGGGACGTTTCGAGATCTGGTTGATGAACTCAGACGGATCAGACCAACATCAATTTACTGATGTTGACGCGTCTTCGTTGGGGACTCATTGGTTTCCCCAGTGGTCCCCTGATGGTGAGTATCTTGCCTTCCATGTTGAGCGCGACGTGTATACGGTGCGCACCGATGGTAGCGATTACACTCGCCTTACCGTTGACCCGGACAACGGTATGGTGCCGAGTTGGACTCCTGAAGGCCACCTCGTTTTCATGAGTTGGCGGGCGGCCACGACGGAAATTTACAGGATGAACGCGGATGGAAGCGACGTTGCACGACTAACCCATACAGAAATGGGTGAATCTATCGATCCACGTGTTTCCCCAGATGGAAGCAAAATCGTCTACACATGGGTTCCGGCGGGGGGTGCAGGTTCCAAGCACCTAATGCTTATGGACATCGATGGCACAAACGTGAAGCAGCTAACCGAAACAACACACTAGAGCTGTTATCACAGACTCAGACAAGACCTCCCCGCATGCTTAATGTGGTGCTTACGATTGCATTGCCACACACAATTCTTTGATCTTGGAACTGGTATCGATCGTGGGGTTAGACACGGCGCTGACAAACGCAGCGCCTGTTGCCCCAGCGTCTAAACACTCTCGAACGTTGGCGACATCGATACCACCGATGGCGATTACGGGAATGCTACAGCCGTCGACGAGTTCCTTGAGGGCGTTGAGACCGACACCAAGGCCCGGCTTTGATCCAGGCGGAAACACTGGCCCGAAGACAACAGCGTCAGCCCCAGCTTCCTCTGCCTCTTTCGTCGCGGAAGTGTTGTGGACTGCAGCGATACGTAAAAAGTTGTCGTTCAGCGCCCTTGTTTGCTTATGTTGCGAGGCCATCGGAATTAGCGCCTCCGGCCAATGAACGCCGGCAAAGCCCAATACTCTAGCTTCTTTCTCACTGCCGTTGAGCAGAACAGGAACTCCCGCCGGACGGGTAGCCTCAAGCCCTTTTGCAACGAGGGTTGTTCTTTCTTCTTTGCCCACATCTTTTGCACGTAACTGGAAGAGTATTGTCGTTTCCGGGTTCGCAGAAGTATCGATGGATGAGACGATCCGTTTGATGTTTTCTAGCCATCCTTGGTCGCTACCGGCAAAGGTCCGATCCGCGATTAGGTAGAGGACAGGGCAACCTATTGCCACGGTAGTCCTTCGGTGGGGCTTGAAGCATCGGCATAGAACTTGCGTGGCATGCGCCTGGCCAGGAAGGCTTCACGGCCTCCAACAGCAGCGTGCCGGATAGCGCGCGCCATACGTACGGGATCTCCAGCTTTGGCGATTGCAGAGTTGAGCAAGACAGCGTCGCAGCCGAGTTCGAAAACGATGGCGACATCGGATGCGGTGCCTACACCAGCATCGACGATCAATGGCACTGATAGGGTGTCTCTCATCAGGACGAGGTTGTGTGGGTTGCGAACGCCTAGCCCCGACCCGATCGGCGCCGCCAATGGCATAACTGCTGGACACCCGATCTGCTCGAGCTTACGGGCAACGATTGGATCGTCGTTGGTATATGGCAGAACCTGAAACCCGTCCTTAGTTAATCGCTCGGCGGCGACCAGAAGTTGCTCAGTGTCCGGTAGCAGAGTGTCATGGTCAGCAATCACTTCCAGCTTTACCCAGTTGGTTTCCAACGCTTCCCGGGCGAGTTGTGCTGTCAGCACCGCATCTTCTGCAGTAAAGCAACCAGCGGTGTTCGGCAAGATCAGGTAGCCAGCGTCGCGTAGAACTTTGTATAAGTTCACATCTTTGCCAGTGTCAAGTTTGACACGGCGTAGGGCAACTGTAGCGACCTGTGTGCCCGAGGCTTTAAGAGCATCGAGCATCACTTCGCGGCTCGGGTACATCGCGGTGCCGAGCAGCAGACGGGAGTTAAACTCGCGCCCTTCTATAGTCCAGGTATCGCTCATCCTTATCCCCCCGCAAACGGGGCAATAATCTCGACTTCATCGCCCTCGGCGACCTTTATGCGGCTCCACTTTGGGCGTGGAATGACGCGACGATTTAGACCCACCGCGACACCCTTGCTATCCTCACCGGCCTCAATGGCAACTAAGTCGGCGAGCCGGCTAGGCGAGGCAAGGTAGCGCGGTTCCCCGTTGATCATCACCTTGATCATGGTTCAATTTCCATGGTTGTTGTTACAACTGCCGGGCGAGCCGCGGCGAACCGGCGCGGAGTAAATCTGGCGATGACTTCGGGTGTCTCCCCTGTATCCATTATTTCGAGGAGGTATTTTGCTGTGGCTGGAGCCAAGAGAATGCCGTTACGATAGTGCCCGGTAGCCACGAATGCTCCAGGGAGATCAATTGGTCCAATTGCTGGCATGTGGTCAGGGAAAGTTGGGCGGAAGCCGACGTTTATCTCTGCAATTTCGAGCTCATAAACTGATGGCAGGACTCGCCAGGCGTGCCCCAGTAGGTCCATTGTCACACCGGCGGTCGGACGATCGTCGAATCCCTGCTCTTCCATCGATGCACCAACGACAAGTTCGCCACCCGCCCGCGGAACCAGATAGGCATCGGGTGATGTCACGACGTGAGATATAGCGACATCGCCGCGCAGGCGAATCACTTGTCCCTTGACCGGGTACAGGGGCAGGTCACTGAGTTCGGGAATGAGTTCACGTGTCCAAGCTCCAGCACATAGCACGAGATTGCGGACATTAATCCTGTTGTGTGGCGAGTCTTCTCCCTTAGATTCTTTGTTGCTGCTCAAAGAGACACCGCAAACCAGTCCGGTTGAACCCAGTTCTACACTGGTAACTTCGGTAGCGTTGGTGAAGACTACGCCCCGTGCACTCCCCGCAACCACGAGTGCGGCACTAAGCGCCCGGGGGTCCACTTGGCAGTCGATTTCCGTGCGCAATCCGCCGACGATTCGTGTGCTCAATCCCGGTTCAAGTTGCTGTACCTCACGGGCGCTGAGTCGCTCTGCCTTAAGCCCTAATTCCTTGTGAGTGGCGGCACGATGCTCAAGCTGTTCCATTTGGTCGCGATCAGCGGCTATTGAGAGTGTGCCTTCTGTCCGGTAACCACACTTCATATTGCTGTCAGCCTCAATGCGGCCAACGAAGTCTGGGTAAAGGCGAGAGCTTTCGAGACCGAACTCGACCATTCCAGGCAGTGTCGCTTCGGCCTCAGAAACCGGAGCAAGCATCCCAGCGGCCACGGGGGTGGCGCCACTGCCGCACCGGCGACGCTCCACCACCAAGACGCTTCGTCCAGCGGTAGCAGCTTCATAAGCAAACGAAAGGCCGATGATGCCGCCACCGATGACGACGATATCAACGCTTGATGGCAGTTTTATTTTTCCGGATGTCATCATCTGCACTCCAGCCGTCGCTCAAGGTGGAGTGCGAGACTGTCTCGCGGGTCGCAGGACGCGTCGTTTTCCCTCCGCCGGAATGACCCGGGGCAGGTTCGACGGGTCTGATCTCAGGTCCTATGTGGCTGATGGTGGACCACCCCGAACGACCCGTGCATTCTCACACAAATCGCGCGCCGCGTCGTCATCGGTATTGAGGCGTTAACTAGCTTTTGATCTTCTTGGGACTTTCTTCGAGCCGCGTGATCAGTTTACCGTCACTTGAAGCCAGAGCGAGCCGCTTCCAATCAGCGCTTTTCTGCCATCACCCAAACCTCCAAAAACTCGACATGGCGGCTCATGTCCGCGTGGAGGTCTGCGATCGCCGACATATTGGCGAGATCAAGGAGGCGACTGTAGACAACGTCGTCAGTTTGGAGATCTCGCAGTTTGATATAGCCGTTAACGCTTCGCGGCCCACTTCTGCGTGGCGTGGCGTTAGCTTGTTGATTGCCAATACCTGATTCTCCTGCACTCAGCGACGTAGCCCCGCCAGAAGTCACGTTCCCGCCGACATCATGGATCTCTATGGTCATGGTGTATCCGGCCATATCTTCCCTTGGGACGAGGCCAACCAGGCGGGACGTTACTAGAGCCTGCCTCATCTGTCGGGCCAGTTCATAGAAATCCACGTCGGTGTCAGATGCCGCTGTCTGATTCATGAGGCGAGGATCTCGCCGACTGACTCCGCCCATTGTTCTCAGGTCTATAGCTGACTCGTACAAACCGGTATCGAGTGGTGCAAGGAAGATTCTCGCGGCCGTGAGTTGGGCATCAAGGTCTGGTGGAGGAGGGGCCGAGGCTATCATGGCTTGAATCATCCTTTCGGCCTGCTCGTCTCCAGCCTGGATGGCTTGCACAACGTTTGCCCACGCAAGTTCGTATTGCTGTTCGTTAAAGGCTGCGAGCGCGGCCATGCGATGAGCGGCAGGTTGGCCCGGCGCAAGTGACGTGGCGCGTAGAAAGGATTCCAAAGCTTCAGGATTACGACCCATCTGGCCGAGGGCCAACCCACGGACCATGTGTGCCGGCCAAAGACGTTCGTTCGCCTCGATTGCCTTGTTAGCTTCCAGCAAAGCGGTTTGCAAATCTTGTGGATTCGCTGCATACGCTGCTTCGGCTCGCTGCAAAGCTTCAATGGCATTTTGTGCGTGGATTTCAGAGGGCAGTGACGCGATGAAGGCAATAACCGCGAAACCTGTAATGAACCACGTCCTGGCCGCTGACTGATTTCGATCGATTGTGAAGATTGGGTCCTCCAGATTGAGGTGTATCAGGTTGTTGGCGCTCTCAGCCTACCGGGAGCTTTGGTCTGCCGTCAAAGAAAACCCTTCTACCCAGTTTCCCGCCAGGCTGTCCAGCCTTCAGCTTCCAGCGGCTAACGCGTAGAGCAGGTCGACGTAGTATTTCTCGATGCGGGCAAGGTCGGCGACACTCGAACCCTCGGCTGGATTGATGACAATGTACTCGTTGGGCGCATGTGCCCCAGAGCCATGGCCAAGCCCGCCCATGACCAGGGGTAGTTCCAAGCGTTGGGTGAACTGGTAAAACGGCGCACTGCCCGCGAGGCGCGGCCATACGTCGGGGCTTGCATCGTACTTGTTGAACACGCTAATCGCGGCGGCCACCAAACTCGCTTCCACTGATGTCTGGGATGATGGATATGCCGACAGTTTACGAATCTCGATATCTTCGAAACCCTTGGCATCGAGGTGGGCACGGATTTTAGCGAGTTGTTCGTCGGGGTCGAAATCAGGCGGTAACCGTGAATCGACCTTAGCGGTGGCTATATGCGGCAGAATTGTCTTCACCCCCGGGCCGGTGTAGCCACCCCAGATTCCATCGACGTTCAAGGTTGGATGATAAAGGTAGCTAAGTAGTGCGTCTGCCCCACTCCAGTCGTCGATCCATTGATCCACGGCTAGCAACTGTTTCATTTCATCTTCATTCCACTTGGCGAGGATGCCGTTTATTAAGATTTGCTCTTCTTCGGTCGGTGGACGCACCTCGTCGTAGTAGCCGGGAACCAAAATGGTATTGCCGTCAGGTGTCGTCAAAGAAGCGATAGCCTGTGCCAGACGCAGTACGGGCGCGTCGACGATGGCTTTGTAGGAGCCATGGATCTCCGCCTCTTTGGGCCCACCCCAAGTTCCGCCTCTGGCTTCCATTTCAAAGTAGAGAATTCCCTTAACGCCGAGGTTCATGCTCGCATCACCGCTGGGTCCCTGTGAATTGAAAGGAAACAGCACGCCTTCAGCGGTACGTAGGCGCTCTTCGTAGGCGTCGATGATCTCCGGATAGTGTGGCGAACCTAGCTCTTCTTCTCCCTCAGCCACGACCATCAGGTTTACAGGTAGCGTGCCTTCGGTGGCAAGGATCGATTCCAGCGCGTTGAGAAAGGCACGCTCTGGGCCCTTCTGATTAGTGGCCCCACGGGCGATCAGCACGGTGCCATGTTGGTTCTCAACCAACCTAGCCTCGAAAGGTGGTGAAACCCAGTCCTCGGGATTCACCGGCTGCACGTCGTACATCAAGTACACCATCAGCGTCTTGTCAGCGTTGGCGTCGTAGTAACCCCATACGCCGGGATGACCCGACGTCGGAACTAACTCAGCCTCTACGAAACCGAGTCCTTCGAGGTCGGAGCGCAGCATCTCAGCCATTTCTTGGATGCCGAGGTTTTGGGCACTGACTGACGGTTGGCGTAGCCAGCGTTGTAGGTTGCCCAGGTGTGCATCGATATTGTCGTCGATGTAGGCGTAGGTGGCGGTGTGATTGCCGCTGTAGGCTGGCAAGTTGGCGGCGTCGAAGCTTGCTTCGGTAGTGATTGTGAAAGACGGTCGTTGAACTTCACCACCGGTCCCATACGGATCCGGCGTTGGCTCGGCACAAGCGGTGAAGACAAAAGCAAAAAGGCTCAACAACAACGCTGATCGGCTATTCATTTTCGACCTTCTAGTTCTCGTTTCCCCTGCTGCAAGCGGACTATCAGGGTGAAAAGCTCCAAATAACAGGGATGACAAGTGACGCTAGTATCCAGAACAGAATGGTGAGCGGTCCGCCGAAGCGGACAAAGTCAATGAATCGGTAACCACCTGGCCCCATAACCATCAGGTTGGTTTGGTAGCCGTGCGGGGTCATCAGTCCGGCCGAAGCGGCAAAAGTGATTGCTATTAGGAACGGGCGAGCATCGACTCCCATGTCTCCGGCAAGTTGCATCGCGATCGGCGCTAGTAAAATTGCTGTTGCATTATTGGAAATTGCTTGTGTCAGCAGTGAGGTCAGCAAGTACAACACCGAAAGAATAACCACAGGGGTGAAAAAATCAGGATTGATGCGCTGTAGCGCGAGGATGCCCTGGGCCAGGAATGTTGCCGTTCCGGTGGTCTGCATAGCTATGCCGACAGGGACGAATGCCGCGATCAGAAACAGAATAGACCAGTCGACGGCTCGGTAGGCTTCGTTAGGGCGCATGGCGCGCAATGCCAGAATCAGTATACAGCCAACGATTGCCCCCTTGAGAATGTCAACGATGCCCAGAGTGGCCAGGATAATGACGACAGGAAGAATTACTAGGATCGCCCAGTTTGTACCACCGAGCGCAGTACTAACCTCTACGCGAGAGGTGATGATCAGGTCTTCCGTGTGCCTCAGTCGGGGGAGTCGGTCCTCGGGGGCGACCAGCAACAAATCGTCAGCGAACTCCAGGCGAACTCGGGCGATCTTGTCGTGCAAGATGTCACCACCACGGCGAATTGCCAGGACAAATGCGCCGACGCGTTGACGGAAATCGATTTCATTGAGTGTTCGACCTATCAGCCGGCTATTTCGACCGACGATCGCCTCGACCAGGAACTGTCCCTCCGCGGAAATCTTGGTGTCTGAAAGTCGTGCATCCGACAACGGTGCGACACCTTTAGCGCTTGTAAACCGAGTGAGGCCGTCGGCTGACCCGCGCACCACTAGCAGATCCTCTCCATGGATGCGCAAGTGCCGAAGATTCTCGGTGACATGGTCGATGCCTCGGTGGACGGCGATGACCGTGATGTCGTAATCGCGGTTGATGGCGCTTTCTTCAATGGTCTTTCCGACCAATTCTGACGTCGCACTAACTTGAACTTCAGTGAGGTAGTGGCGCATTTCGTACTGTCGGGTCAGAGCTTCAGGTGTGGAGCGCGTTGGCAGCAAATAGGGAGAGGCCAACAAAACATACACCAGTCCGACGATCATCAGGATGATGCCTAGGGCGGAAAACTCGAACATGCTAAACGGCTCCAAACCATTCTCTTCAGCGATTGAACTCACCAGCAGGTTTGTTGACGTGCCGATGACCGTCAGGGTGCCCCCTGTAATCGAAACATAGGAAAGTGGCAGCATGAATTTCGAAGGACTGAGGTGGAAACGGCGGCATAAATCGACAACTAGCGGGATGAAGATGGCGACCACAGCCGTATTGTTCAGGAAGCTTGACAAAACGCTGGCAGTCACCAGCACAAGCCCCATCGTCAGCCATGGGCGCGACCTTGTTACACTAGCGAGCCAGTCTGCAGCAGCAGCCAGGACGCCAGTCTTCACCAACGCGTGCCCGAGAACCAGCATCGCTCCTACGGTCACAATGGCCTTGTTGCTGAGACCCAATATTGCTTCTTCGACGGTGACGACCCCGAATGCTAACAAGGTGGCGAGCATCAACATTGCCGTTACTTCGATCGGAAACAGTTCGAGAACGAACAAGACCAGCGCGACACTGATGAGTGCCAACATGAAGCCAATTTCGAAGGTCACGGGTGGTTCACTGAGAGTAGTCGACGCTCCGAGGGTTACTGGAGAACGGAGTGTCAAGCAGAAGGGGACTAGTTTCGACACGGAAAGGATACAACGGGAGTTGTAGAATGGCCCGGACCAAGATTCTTGCCAAAAGTTACTCAAGGCCAGCCATCTATATGTTAGGCGTCCATGCTCTCAGGTCTTTCCGAACGGTTCGTTTTTTAGCGGTTGGGTTTCTTCTACTGACCGTCGCCGCCTCCGCATGGGGCCAGAATGCCGTCACCCTAGCGTTTATTGACGTCAACGTAATCCCAATGGACACAGAGCGTGTGTTGACTCGACACACTGTCTTGGTGCAGGGGGACCGAATCGTGTCGATCGAGCCCTCTGATTTGGCAAGTGTCCCCAAGGGTGCGCAGCGAATTAGTGCCCAAGGCCAATATCTGATTCCCGGACTTATCGACGTTCATTCCAATTTACTATCGGACAAGTACATTGCCGACGAGTACGCCGATGAAGAACTTGCTGTAATCGTTGCCAACGGTGTGCTCACGATCCGTGCCCCAATTGGAAAACCGGAGCTATTGGTCTATCGCGACCAGATCGAAGATGGAGAGTTGTTCGGTCCGTCGCTGTATGTTGGTAGTCCGCAGTTAGCGGGAGTCGGTTACGGGAGCGGCGCGAACAGTCGAATGGTGGCAACCCCGTTTGAAGCCGCGGCCGCTGTACGAGAGTTTGAAGCTGCTGGCTACGACTTCATCAACCTGACGTTTGGTATCACCGCGGATATCTACGAGGGCATTATTCTGACCGCACGCGGACGCCTGCCGGTCATCGGCGAAGTTGGTCCCGACATAGGGTTGCGACGTGCTCTTGAGTCAGCGCAACAGATTGAGCATCTAGATCAATACTTGGAGGCCCTCATGGACGAGGCTATACCCCGGGCCAAAGGCTTGTCCGGCGTTGGGGTCTGGGTTCTTGAGAATTGGGCCGAAATTGAGAAACTTGACATCCAGCGCATCGAGGCGGTCGTTCGTGCCACCGTCGAATCCGAGATCTGGAATACACCGACGTTGGCATTTCTCAATTCTTCATTTGGTACCGGTCGTTCGGATGAGGAAATCGAAGGAAGCTCTGAGTATGGGTTTGTTTCGCCAAGCGTACGCGAAGAGTTGCTACACGATCGCGACAGGTTCTGGTCGAACCCCCCGGAAGAGCGGTTTCGTATGCGCTATGTCGAGTTACGCAATCGGATTGTTTCGGAGCTGTATCGTGCCGGTGGCAAACTTATGGTGGGTTCCTACTCGCCTGAATGGCTATTCCTGCCAGGTTTTTCGTTGCATCGTGAGCTTGAGAGCTTAGTTTCAGCCGGCCTGCCGCCGTTCGCTGCCCTGTGGGCTGCGACGCGGAGTCCTGCCACCTTTCTCAGTTGGGGTGGGGCAGGCCGCACCGAGTTTGCACGAGTCGATTCGGAAGGCATTCGGTTCGAGACAGCAACCACGGTTGAAATCGACTTCGGCAGGATAGCGGTTGGCAAGCGGGCCGACATGGTATTGCTCGGTGCTAACCCGCTCGACGACATTCGAAACACGACGTTGATTGAGGGCGTTATATTGCGTGGTCGTTGGGTTCAACGTGATGAACTTGATGAGATCCTGGAGCACTCTGCTGAAGTTCTTTCAGAGGCCCCTCTGTTGCCTAGGTTCTAGGAAAAAGAAAAGCGCTGGCGCTCCCAGTCAAAGTTGGCGCGCACTGAGTAATGGGAGGATTGGATCACGTCGCTGCCAATCCTATCCATTCCCTTCTAGTGAATTGAGACCATGCGTTCGATGGCGCGGCGGGCCCTGGAAGCGGTTTCTTCTGGTACGCGGACCTCGTGGATTCCCTCACGAAGTGTCTTGGCGAGCTTCTCAAGCGTGATCATCTTCATGTACATGCATTCGGCGTCTGCCTTGATCGGCAGGAAGGTCCGTTTCGGATGGCGCTTTTTCATTTGGTGGAGGATTCCCGTCTCCGTCGCGACGAGAAATTTAGTTGCTGGCGAGGATTCGATGCTTTCGATCATACCTGTAGTTGATGTGATCCTTGTACGATCAGCGGGAAGATCACCCTTCGAAAGCTGCCACATTATGTTAGACACGCAGCCGCACTCAGGATGAATGAGCAATTCGGCGTCAGGATGCTGGGCCAGCTGTTCCTCGACGTCAGCGGGGCGGATGGCGGCATGCACATGGCACTCGCCCATCCAGACATGAATAGTGCGGTCAGTTTTCTCACGTATATATTCGCCCAGGAACATATCAGGGGCGAAGAGAATCTCTTGATCGCCAGGGATCGACTCTATAATACGCAGAGCGTTTGCCGATGTGCAGCAGTAATCGGCTTCGGCTTTCACATCAGCGGAACAGTTGACGTACACCACTACGACCGCTCCTGGGTGCTCTTCCTTCCATGTCCTAAGTTGGCCAGCTGTTATCGTCGAAGCTAGTGAACATCCTGCCTCCAGGTCGGGAATGAGAACCGTTTTGTCAGGGCATAGAACGGCGGCTGTTTCGGCCATGAAGTGCACGCCGCAAAATACGATTGTCTCAACATCCGTTGCCTGTGCCTGTAGCGACAAACCAAGAGAATCGCCGACGAAATCAGCCACGTCCTGAATCTCTGGAATCTGATAATTATGCGCCAGGATTACCGCGTTACGTTCAGTCTTAAGTCGTTGGATCTCGTTTAAGAGCTTCACGGGGCTTTCAAGGGGTAAGGTGAAGAGAAAAATCTATGTGAGGCGGCGACATCGTCAGGATACCCATAGAGATGAAGTCGACGCCGGTATCAGCGTAACGGCTTACCGTATCGATGGTAATGCCACCGGATGCCTCCAAGGATATCGCATCACGAAGACCCGCTGAGCGCAACGCGCTGACGACTTCAACTATGCCTTCAGGTTCAAAGTTGTCGAGCAATAAACAGTCGGCGCCTGCCTCGGCGGCGATCAATGCGTCGGGCAGAGATTCAACCTCGATCTCGATGGGTAACCCCTCTACTCGATCCCGCACGCGTACAAGCGCGGCCGCGATATCGGTGGCGATCATGAGGTGATTGTCCTTGATCAGCACGGCTTCCGCTAGATCGAGCCGATGGGGGAGGCCGCCCCCCAAAACGACCGCTTTTTTCTGAAACATCCGCAACCCCGGTAGAGTCTTTCTGGTGGCAGTGATCCGGGGTGGATTGTCAGCGTGTAACCCCGTGTGTGCTTCGGTCACAGCTGTAATAGCTCGGCTTGTCTCCGTTGCGACCCCGCTCATGTGGCTCATCATGTTTAGCATCGTACGTTCTATGCCGAGAACAGCACGTGCAGCACCAGTGAGTTCAACCACGACTTGTCCGGGCAGGAAATCATCGCCATCGATCGCATAAGTTGTGATTTCGAGACTGACACTCGCAGCAAGCAAAGAGGCTTCTTCAAGTCCCGCAAGTATACCCGGCTCTGTCGCGCACACTGTTCCGTGTGCTTCGAGAGTCTTGGGAAAGAGAGATTCGCTGGTAACGTCTCCCCGGCCAAGGTCTTCCTCAAGAAAGGTGGCAAGATCTGCGATGTTTTGCTTCTTCATTCTACTTAACATAGAGAGAGAGTCATGAGTCAGTTAACCACCATCCCATTCAACATGTTGATGCAGCTAGCTTTTGTCTGTAGGAGGCGCGCGCATGGCTGATTCGGTAACATTCTCACGGGCACGGTGGTAAGCCAAGCTTGCATGAATGGGGACAGAATTCGTGCTTGAAGAGAGGTCAGGAGCCGGGTAAAATTTGCTTAGCTTAAATGGGCTCCGTTTACCTACTGAACGTCCAATCTTCCTGAGATCCATTCTTTTAGCGCTACTCCCCTTTTTTGAAGGCTATCCCTGCACGGGACTCACAAGCGCGCACTTCGAGGCAATTCCCGAAGCCGCAGCGGAACCTACCGAGATTCTATGAACGAGGACAGGACGAAGGCGATTCACGACCTGGTCGAACTAGGTAAGGATCGCGGCTACATCACTCAAGATGAACTCGACGGGGTTTTGCCCGCAGAGGGAACCAATCGCCGTGCAATGGTCGGTCTGATTGAAGATATGGATATTGAAGTACTCGACGGCGAAGCCGAAGTTGACTTTGAGGAAGACGAGGTCGAAGCGGATGGGAAAGGTGAAGCTTCCTCCAGAAGCATCGACCAGTACGATGCCGAAGGCTCTGACAGCGGGGATCCTATCAAGGTTTATTTTCGCGAGATGAGCCAGAAGGGTCTTCTCGACCGCGAGGGTGAAGTACGGCTCGCCCGAGCCATCGAACAGGGCCAGCAGGGAATTGTTAAAGCGGCGCTCACGTGCCCGCTTGCCAGCGAGCACGTTCTTGAGTGCCTCGATGATCTCAAGAGCGAAGAGCTGCCCCTCGGCAAATTCACCAAGCAGCCCGGCGAAAAAACTAAGCTGCGCCGAAAAATTTTTTCCACTCTTCGTAAAGTCGAGAAGATGCGTGGCAATCTCCACAAAGTTCGCTCCAAGCTCAACCGCAAGCTGCGCGATGATACCGAGTTAAAGGTCCGACTCGAACTCATTGAAATCCATGGCACGATGGGTGAAGAGCTACAGGGGCTTGAGCTCACCGACAATTTCATCGAAGAAATCATCATGCGGATGCGTCGATTGGCAGGCGATCTAGCTCGGGCGGATCACGCTGGTGACGACAAGCGCCTTAAGAAACTTAGCAAGAATCACTTGGTCAGCCGTGAGGAACTGATCCGCTATCTCGAAGCGGTTGAAGAATCTGAATCCACGATGGAGTGGGCTAAAAGCGAACTCACGGAGCGTAACCTACGCCTCGTTATCTCAATCGCAAAGAAGTACACGAACTTTGGCCTCTTGTTTTCAGACTTGATTCAGGAAGGCAACATCGGGCTCATGCGCGCGGTCGAGAAATTCGATTATACGAAAGGTTTCAAGTTTTCCACCTACGCTACGTGGTGGATCCGCCAGGCGATCACCCGAGGACTCGCCGACAAGGGCAAGCTTATTCGTGTGCCGGTGCACATGACCGAGACCATGCGCAAGGTTTCACAGACGGCTACGGAACTCTATAAGGAGTTGGGTCGCAAGCCCGAGCCGCAAGAGATCGCAGATGCGATGGACGTACCCATCGAGACCGTTAAGCTTGCGTTGCAGGCCGGCAAGAAAACCAGTTCACTGGATACGCCGATTGGTGACGAAGGGGACGGCGAGTCAACCTTAGGCCACTTCATCGCGGATGAGGACGCCGTTTCACCGGTCGAGACCTTGCTTGCCAAAGACCTCAGCCAGCAGACTCGAAGAGTGTTGTCGACGCTGACCCCGCGCGAAGAAAAGGTCGTGCGTATGCGCTTTGGTATTAACGAGGAGCGTGTCTATACCCTTGAGGAGATAGGCGATTTCTTCTCCGTGACCCGCGAGCGAATCCGCCAGATCGAGGGCAAGGCTCTCCGCAAGCTGCGCCACCCCCTGCGTGGAAAATCGCTTAAGGAATTGATCGACTAGGCCTTTTCCCACATGGCGGTGGTGCTATATCGATCCCGGGGTAGATGCTCCGGGATTTTGCTATACGGTAAGGTTCTCGCATGAGTGAAAATCGCTTTATGGTTCGCGTGGGCGCAGTTTGCTTGTTACTGGCCTCCATGGCTTCTGCGACGGTAGCCCAGCAGCCGCAGTCTTGGAACCAGTGGCGAGGTCCGGCTCGCGATGGCGTTGGGGACGCCTCTTCTCTGCCGGCGGAACTTCCAGCCGAACTCACCCGTGTGTGGCAAGTTCCCGTGGGCGTAGGCCACGCTAGTCCGTTGGTCGTGGGTGATGCGGTATTCCTGCACAGCCTTGAAGGGGAACAGGAGATAGTGTCCGCCTTGGGGCTGGCCGAGGGTATCGAAATGTGGCGCCGAGGCTACGATGCTGCCTACACGATGCATCCAGCGGCGCGCTCACACGGGCCCGGACCCAAGTCCACACCGATCCATGCGAACGGGCGATTATTTACCTTTGGGATTACTGGGATTCTCTCGGCGTTCAACGCTGCGACCGGCGAACTGTTGTGGCAGCGGGAATTCTCAGACATGTATCCGGAGACCGCGCCGATCTATGGCACATCGATGTCGCCAGTCGTTGTCGACGATAAGATCGTTGTCCACATTGGCTGGGAGCAGGAGGGCGCGGTCGCAGCTTTCGACATGGCCACCGGTGAGACTCGCTGGTCCAACAACGAATTCACCCCGGGCTATGCTTCACCGATCGTTGTGCAGATCGCGGGTACCGATGTCATAGTCACTCAATCGGACAAGCACATCATTGCTCTAGACGTTGATGGTGGCGCGACACTTTGGAGTATGCCGTTTGCGACCGCTTCTCGGCAGAACTCAGTCACCCCATTGGCTTTCGGTGGGAAACTCATCTTTTCCGGCCTCGATGAAGATCTTTTCGCAGTCTCTCTAGGCCCCCGTGGTTCGGTCCCGTTGGTTGGTGCCAGGGCGGGAGCTAGTTTGCCGGAAACAGGCGATTGGGAATCAAATGAACTCTGGCGCAACAAACGCCTTCCCCTCTATATGAACTCTCCTGTTATCGTCGGCAATCGCCTGTTCGGTATGACGCACAAGCGCGCTGGCCAATTCATCTGTGTGAACGTTGAAACTGGTGAGCCGATCTGGGCGAGTCGCGGGAGAGAAGGTGAGAATGCATCGATCGTTGCTCTAGGTGATCGAGTTGCATTCCTGACGGATGAGGCACGCTTAGTAATCATCGACGTAATCACCGATGTTTATGAGCCGCTCGCCGAATATGAAGTTGCTGATACGCCAACATGGGCCCATCCAGTGTTTACATCGATGGGCGTGCTGATCAAGGATCTTGATTCGTTGACACTTTGGCGTTTCTGAAGTCTAGGCAACACCAAGATTGTCAACGCCGGACGATCGAGGCGATGTCATCTGGACATTGTGTTGTGTAGTCAGGCTCCTCCGGCCAGGCGCCGGACTCGGTCCCTATGCCGTAGGCGGCGCCGATGGAGAACACATGTATGTCGTAGTCATCGGCGGTCAAGGCCTCGTTGGCGTTGCGTGCGCACTCGATGTCTATTTGATGGTCGCCAACATAAGCCACGTGTCCCGGGGCCATGCCGGTAAGCTGATCGAGGCACATTAACAATCCGTCGGGAGCGGGTTTCTGACGGGCTTCAGGGACTTCCTCATACCCGATTACGGACTCGAAACGGTCGAGCAGACTCGCGTTCCCCAGCGAGCGCTCGATGTTGCCCTTGGAATTCATCGAGACGATGCCGTGCGGCAAATCCCGCAGCTTCCCAAGCACTGATTCAACACCCGCGTAAATGGGCGACACGGTGTCGTCGCTGAGTTGGTATTCGGTCCACAGACGGCCCGCTTCGCTCAGTGTTTCTTCGCTCATGCCGAACTCTGTCATGTAGAGGTGCCGCCAGTCATAGTAGTGATGCAGCGCGACGGTGTAGCCATCGAGCGAACTCAGAGACTCGATCGTGTCAGGGTCAGTATCAGTAAAGTACCGCACAATGTCACGTGTAATCCTCCAGTTCTTCGCGCGTGTGTCAACGAGCGTACCGTCGTAGTCCCAGATTACGGCAGTGACTGGGCGGGTCCCGATCATGGTGCCGCCGCCGCGATGGCGACGACATGGCCCTGGGTGCGAAATAGCAACATTCCCTCGGAGATTGCCGGCGTTGCCATACACACCTCGCCCATCTGGTTGGTCGCGAGTAGCTGGAACCTGGGTCCAGCCTTGAGTACGAAGATGTCGCCGTCTTCACCCGTAAAATATAACTTACCGCCAGTGGCGACAGGGGACGCCGAAAAACCGCCAGCGGCTCCAAGACGAGCTTGGTACATAAGCTCGCCGCTATTAGCGTCAAAAACGCCAAGTGCTCCGTTATTACGCAGGTTATACAGGTAGTCGCCATAGACGATTGGCGTCACCATGTAGCCGCCGCCGCGCGGAACGCTCCAAACGATATGCTCGTTGACATCCTCGCCTTCAGTCAACGAGATATCGCCAGTGGCATCAGGCCGGATGGCGTAAATTGGCGACCAGTCACCATGGGCGTTGGTGATGAAAATCAAGCCGTGGGCGAACACCGGCGTTGGCACCGGGATATCACCGCCACCCCGCATCTTCCAGATCTCACTGCCGGAGTCTGGATTGTAGGCGCCGATGTGACGGTAACCGTTGACGACGATTTGTGCACCGTAATCTGAGAGATAGACATTCGGCGTTCCCCAGGTGGGGACTTCATTGCGTCTTGTGCGCCAAATTTCCGCGCCGTCCACTATGTCAAAGGCGGCGATGAACGCGTCATTCTGGATGTCAACCTGCAGGATAACTTTCCCGTCATAAATGATCGGCGACGAAGCGATCCCCCATTGCGCTTCGGGAACGACGTAGTAGCCAGCATCGAGAACACCAAGGTCCTTCTTCCATACAAGCTCGCCGTCCATGTCATAGGCGTAAAGGCCTTCAGAGCCAAAATACGCGATGACGTAATTACCATCTGTGGCCATCGTGGCTGAAGCATGTGTTGACTTGGTGTGGCGCATAATAGCTGGCACCCCAGTGTGAGGCGTATGTTCCCAAACTATTGCTCCGGTGTATTTGTTGAGAGCATAGACTTTCCAGATGTGTTCGCTGTTGTCTCGTACCGGTGCAATGTCACCATACAAGCCAACGCGGAGGGAGTTGTTGCTGGGGCTAATTGCTGTTGTTACGAACACGCGATCGCCCCAGACAACTGGGCTTGAATGTGAAAGACCGGGGATTGGAGTCTTCCACAATACGTTGTCGCCGGTTTCCGCGTTCCACGTCGTCGAGGTGGCGAAACCTTCAGCAATTCCGCTGCTACCCGGACCCCGGAAGACTGGCCAGTTGACGCCCGAACCTTGTTGTGCCCCCAGCCCAGCAGGCGCATTGCCGGCCAGTGCGATCAAACAAGACCCTAAGACTCCCACTAGAACAGCTTGTTTCATCTTTGTTCTCTCTCTCCTTGCAGAATTCAATTCCGTAGCTCTCTGAGCGCTTGTAGCGGTCCTCTAAGGTCGCTGCCTGAAGACTCCTGCAGGGGGTTGAGCTCAGCCTCAACGTCGGGATCGATCTCGGGAACTGTGTACAGCTCGCGCAAGCGGACGAGTTCGGCCTTGAGCTCGGCAAGCACGTCACCGTGGGTCGAGTCGTCGTAGAGGTTGGCGAGCTCGTCGGGGTCGGTTTCGACATCAAAAAGCTCCCACTCCCCGAGATTATAGTAGTAGATCAGTTTGTAGCGCTCGGTTCGTACTCCGTAGTGGCGCCGTACGCTATGCACCGCCGGATATTCATAGTAGTGGTAGTAGACCGAAGTGCGCCAATCTCCTGAATCTCCGCCGCGTAGTAACGGAACCAGCGACCGTCCTTGCATCTCAGTCGGTGCGTCGACGCCGGCGATGTCGAGAAAGGTCTGCGCAAAGTCGAGGTTCTGGACAAGGTGTGAATCCACCGCCGCGGAGGATGTGACCCCGGGCCAACGAACAAGTAGCGGTGTGCGAAACGACTCCTCGTACATCCATCGCTTGTCGAACCAGCCATGGTCGCCGAGGAAGAAGCCTTGATCGGAGCTGTACACGACCACAGTGTTATCGGAAAGGCCGCTCTCGTCTAGGTAGTCAAGCACGCGGCCGAGTTGGTCGTCGACGGCGGCCACCGCGCGCAGGTAGTCTTTCATATAGCGCTGGTACTTCCAGCGCACTAGATCGTTGCCCTCGAGGGTGGATTCGCGAAAGGCTTCGTTCTTGGGCTCATAGGCGGCGTTCCACACTTCGAGTTGATCGTCGGTCAAGTTGCGAGGCGGGACCAGCTTCAAGTCAATCTCGTCCATCGTTACCTCGATTGACATGTCCTGTTCCAAGCGTGCACTGGTGCGGTTGCCCGCGGTGTGATCGTCGAACAGGGTGGCGGGCTCGGGGATCTCGACGTCGTCGTACATCGCAAGGTAGTCGGGGCCGGGTTCCCAGCGCCGGTGCGGTGCCTTGTGCTGATACATCAACATAAACGGCCGCTCCGGATTGCGGTCATTTTGTAGCCAATTGAGTGCTAGGTCGGTGATGATCTCGGTCGTATAACCGGTGTAGTTAACCTCACCCTCGGGGGTCAAGAACATCGGATTGTAATAGGGTCCTTGTCCGCGTAGCACCCGCCAGTAGTCAAAGCCTGTAGGCTTGCTCTTCAGGTGCCACTTGCCGACGATCGCCGTCTCGTAGCTCGCAGCCTGGAGCAGCTTGGGAAACGTTGGTTGCGAGCCGTCAAACTCAAGACGGTTGTCAATGATGCCGTTCAGGTGGCTGTGCTTGCCGGTGAGGATGACGGCACGGCTCGGGGCACAGATCGAGTTCGTCACGAAGGCGTTACGGAACAGCATTCCTTCGTTGGCCAGGCGATCGAGGTTCGGGGTCGTATTGATCACCGACCCATAGGCGCTGATGGCGTGCGAGGCGTGATCGTCTGTGAACACAAATAGGATGTTGGGTGGTTTCGGCGAGGTTACGGCTGTGTCCGTGCCATCTGGCGTCTGGGGCGCGCATGAAACTACCGTGGCCGCGAACAATGCGGTCACAGATGCCAGAATCCGAGTATTCTTCCCGTGGTTCCGGTGTGGCGCCGGTGATTTAGTATTCATTGCAAAGGTTCGCCGCCCGGCACAACATCGGTTTCGGAGTCGAACACCGAGGGGAACAATGCTGACGGGGTGCGCGATCGTTGGGCGAGTGCCAGCATCTCATTTAGTAGGTCTAGTCGCTCGGCTGCTAGGTTAGTTGTCTCACTCGGATCGTCGTAAAGGTTGAACAACTCCACAGTATCGATCTCACCGTCGGCATTGCCGCTACGATACAGCTTCCAGTTGCCGGCGCGAACTGCCTGTTGGCGGCCAAGTTCCCAGTACATTACATCGTGAGTGGCCTGACTACCTTCGGCGAGTAACGTAGGTGCGAAGCTGATGCCGTCGATGTTTGTCGGTATTGTTTCAGCCGCCCCAACGAGTTCGAGCACCGTGGGTAACACGTCCCACTGTGCAGAGAGATGATCGGTGACTTTTCCGGCGCCGATGTGTCCGGGCCAACGGGCAATCATCGGCACCCGAATACCACCTTCGAAGAGTTGTTGCTTACGGCCACGAAAAGGGCCGTTACCATCAAAGAACTCTAGGTCGCTGCCGCCCACCCAAGTTGGTCCATTATCGCTGCTGAACATGACGATTGTATCGTTGTCAATATCAAGTTCCACGATCAGGTCTAGGATGTGTCCAACGTTGCGGTCCATGCGCGTGATCATGGCTGCGTACGCTGCGCGTGGTTCCGGGTGCGGCAAGTAGCTTTGGTCGCCTAGGTAGGGTGGATCTTCGAAAATTCCCTCATACTCGGCCAGCGAGTCATTGGGCACCTGCAGAGCAACGTGTGGCACGATTGTGGGGTAGTAGAGGAAGAACGGTTCTTCGGCGTGGTCGCGGATGAATTGGAGTGCCTCGGTGGCAATGGCGTCAGGGGCGTATGTCGTGCCCTTGAAGCGCTCATAGTCAGCACGGTCCTGAAACGGTGTCTCGATCCTTTGATGGGCGTCGAAGTACTCGTTGCCCGCCAGCATGTCTTTCTCGTTGTTGCGCCACAGATGTGTTGGATAGTAGTTATGGGCCACCCGCTGGCATAGGTAGCCGTAGAAATGATCGAAGCCTTGCAAGTTTGGGCGGCCGTGGGCATCGGGCCCGCCCAGGCCCCACTTGCCCATAGCCCCAGTGGCGTAGCCGTGTTGCTTCAGGATCTCAGCTAGCGTGACCTCCTCTGCGGCCAGCGGCCACTGGCCCTCTGGCTCCTCCGGCCCCCAACCACCGAGCTCCTTATTGTTGCGGATGTAGGCATGTCCGGTGTGCTTACCAGTTAAGAGAACTGACCGTGAGGGGGCGCACACGGCGCTACCAGAGTAGTGCTGGGTAAAACGAATGCCCTCTGCTGCTAGACGATCGAGATTGGGCGTCCGGATTTTTGCCTGCCCATAGCTACCAACTTCGTTGTAGCCAAGGTCGTCGGCATAGATGTAGATTATGTTAGGTCGCGGTTCCTCTTTTAGTTCTTCCGGTCCGGGAGATATCTGACAGGCGGCGGTTAGAATCACAGCAGCGGCGGCTATCGACGCCTTGTACGGGAAAAGTTTCATCGATGATGTCCTGATGTGCTCGCACGAGTGAGCCTCGAACGGATGGGCCGCACTTTATCGCTGCTTACGACACAGGGCAATGGGCAGGATATCCTCGGCGGCCGTTATCAAATGGATTAGCAGACTTCCTCAGCGCGTTTACGCAGCACGTATTTCTGGATCTTGCCGGTAGAGGTTTTCGGCAGCAAGCCAAACACAATGTGCTTTGGCACCTTGAAATGAGCCATATTGTCGCGGCAGTAGTTGAACAATTGGTCGACGCTAGTGGTAGCACCCTCGGCTAGAGTGATGAAAGCGCACGGTACCTCGCCCCATTTCTCATCTAACTTTGCCACCACGGCGACCTCAAGAACGTCGGGATGGCGGTATAGAACGTCTTCGACCTCAATACTCGAGATGTTTTCGCCGCCTGAGATGATTACGTCTTTGGAGCGGTCTTTAATCTGAACGTACCCATCTTCGTGCCAAACGGCGAGGTCGCCCGAGTGGAACCAGTTGCCCATGAATGCTTCTTCTGTAGTTGTCGGGTTCTTTAAGTAACCTTTCATTACGTTGTTACCGCGCAGGAAAACCTCACCGATGGTCCTACCGTCCCGTGGCACTGGTTTCAGGGTTTCAGGGTTGGCGACCATTAGGCCCTCAAGCATATGTCCACGCACACCCTGTCGGGCCTTGAGAGCAGCCCGTTTTGCGGGTTCTTCGGCATCCCATAGATCACCCTGCCATGCGCAAAGCGTCACTGGTCCATAGGTTTCGGTGAGGCCATACACATGTGTTACGTCGAAGCCCATCGCCTCCATTCCCTCGATTACTGTCGACGGCGGTGCGGCTCCCGCGGTCATCGTTGCGACGCGGTGCTCGATACCGGTCTTTTCTTCGGGTGGTGCATTAACTAATAGATTCAAAACGATCGGCGCACCGCAAAAATGCGTGACTTTCTCGGTGCGGATCAGGTCAAAGATCTTGTCGGAACGAACCTGCCGTAGACACACGGACGTACCGGCGCGGGCTGCGAGGGCCCACGGAAAGCACCAGCCGTTACAGTGAAACATTGGCAGTGTCCACAGATAGACAGCGCTCGTTGGCAAGTCCCAGTCGAGCACCATCTGCAAAGCGTTCAGGTAGGCGCCGCGGTGATGGTAGACGACCCCCTTCGGATTGCCTGTTGTTCCCGAAGTGTAGTTGAGGGCGATAGCGTCCCACTCGTTTTCTGGTCGCACTGGTGGTTGTGTTGCATCTCCCTCAATGAGTAGCTCCTCGTATGTAAGGGAACCTATTCGTGATATTGAGTTCGGGTCATCGGGGATAAAACTTGGATCTTCGATATCGATGACCAGTATGTTGGCGTCAAGACCGTCTAGAGCTTCCCGAGCCACCGGGGCAAGCTCCGGGTCGACGATTAGTGCCTTGGCCTCACCGTGGCCGAGGATGAACCGAATAGTGTCAGAGTCAAGACGCACGTTGATAGCGTTGAGTACCGCGCCCGACATCGGCACGCCAAAGTGAGCCTCGAACATCTCGGGGATGTTGGCCGACAGGATAGCGACGGTGTCGCCGGTGCCGATGTCTCGTCGCCGCAGGGCTGATGCGAGGGCAAGCGCACGGCTGTGGGTTGCGGCCCACGTATAGCGGCGTTTGCCGTATACGACCGAAGTTCGGTGCGGATAAATGTCCGCAGTACGTTCAAGGAACGAGATTGGTGTGAGCGGGATGTAATTTGCCGTGGTCTGAGGCAAATGGTGGTTGTAGATTCCGCCGGAAGCCATTGGATCCTTTACTTTATTATCGTTCGTGTGAGCCTATGAACGGCTCGGTACTCCACCACAAGGACAGGCTGGCAGCAACCGACATCCGTTGACGCTTTAGCTTAGCCCAACTTACACTGCGGTTATCGGCTATCGTCCAATCACCTCATCGAGCCGCAAAATTTGCCAGTCGAAGCCAACCCAATTCCTTTGATCGAACCGATCCCCAAACGGGAGTCATCTGCCTGATGATCGTTTTTCGTGTTTCTAACCTAGCTTGTGTGTTGCTCGTTGTTCTCGTGACGGTACTGGTTACATCCCCACTTTCTTATGCGCAACAAAAGGGGCCGGTAACAGATGCCGGTGAACGTATGCGCCTGTATGACGACTACGTGGAAATGATTGAAGAATCGTCGTTCAGCAACCTGCCGTGGCAGTTTGTCGGCCCGACGAATATCAGTGGCCGTATGACCGATGTCGCAGTGGTGGAACCGCGCGGTGAGAATTACACAGTCTACGTGGCCGGGGCTTCAGGGGGTGTATGGAAGACGACCAACGAGGGGACAACGTGGGAGCCAATATTCGATCATGCTGCGTCGACCTCGATAGGTGAGGTAACCGTCGCCCCATCAAACCCCGATATTGTCTGGGTTGGTACCGGTGAGGCCAACATTTTCCGTAGCTCAATGGCTGGCTCGGGTGTCTACAAATCTATCGATGCCGGTGAGACATGGGTACACATGGGATTAGCGGCGACCCTCACGATTCCACGAATTATCGTCCATCCGACGAATCCCAACATCGTGTACGTCGCGGCATCCGGGAACGAATGGACCGACAATCCCGAGCGTGGTGTCTACAAGACTACCGACGGCGGTGAGACCTGGGAGAAGATCCTTTACATCAGCGAGCAGACCGGGGCGATCGACTTGGTCATGGATCCTTCTGATACTGACACGCTCTACGCAGCTACTTGGCAGCGTGTTCGTGAAAAGTGGAACGACCCTCGAAACGAACCCTTCTACGTTGAAAGCGGTATCTATCGAACTAATGACAGCGGCGGCAACTGGGAGCCGATCAACAACGGCCTTCCGGAGGGGCGGTACCGAGGCCGTATCGGTATCGACATCGCGCGCTCGAACACCAACGTGCTGTACGCATTCGTCGACAACTACGAAATTGGCGCTGAGTCTCCACCTGGCGCGACTGACGCATACGGTCGTCCGCGAGGTGGTGTGATCAAGGGCGCGACGGTCTACCGTACCGACGACAAAGGCGACGAGTGGTACCAGGTGAGCCCCACCGACGGGTCCCTGGAGCGGGCCTCGGGAACTTACGGCTGGGTATTTGGCCAGCTCCGCGTCGACCCAAACGATGAAAACACAGTCTATTTCATGGGTTTGGGTCTAAACGTCTCGAACGACGGTGGGCGTACTTATCGACCGTTGCGTGGAATGCACGGGGATCACCACGGCCTGTGGATCGATCCTAATAATTCCAACTACTTGGTGAACGTCAACGACGGCGGGGTCGATTTTTCGTACGACGCAGGTGTCACATGGAAGGCATTCAACGACAACCTGCCATTGGTGCAGTTCTTCAACATTGGCATCGACATGGACGATCCGTTCTACATTTACGGATCTATTCAAGACCATGGCTCTCGTCGCGGAATGGTTGATTTGAGCCGAGGGCGCGACAGGATCCCTGCTGTTGCATTCGAAAGTGCCCCAGGCGGAGAGGGGAGTAGCCACGTTATTGACCCCACCGACCCGAACATCGTTTACTCGGCGGGCTTTTATGGCACGATTTCGCGTACCGACTTGAGCACCGGCGAGCGAGTCTCCATCGTTCCCGAGGCTGCCGAGGGTGAGCCTCCGCTGCGTGGCCAGTGGGTTGCCCCTTTTATCATCTCGCCGCACAACCCGCGCATCATTTACCACGGGATGAATTTCCTGTACCGGTCAATGAACCGTGGCGAAAACTTCGAGAAGATCAGTCCTGACCTGACCTACAACGAACTGGATCGAATTGGAGATATCCCCTACCAGACCATTTACACGATCTCAGAATCGCCTTTCAGGTTCGGTCTCATCTATGTGGGGACCGACGACGGCCGCGTCTGGATGACGCCCGACGGCGGCGAGACATGGAACGAGTTGACCGGCAACCTGCCGCCGCGCAAGTTCATCTCACGGATTGTCGCTTCGGCGTTCGATGAGGGGACCGTGTACATGACGCAGAACGGCAAGCGTGATGACGATTTCGCTGCCTACGTGTGGAAGTCAATAGACTATGGTCAGACGTGGGAAGACATCTCAGCCAACATCCCGCTCGGCCCCGTGAACGTTATCCGCGAGGATCCCAACAACCCTCGCATCCTATATGTTGGTACCGACCTCGGCGTGCACGTATCGGTCAGTGGCGGCGAGTATTGGGAAGTGCTTGCTAATGGCTTGCCAAGCACCTTCGTTTCCGACATGCAGATCCACCCACGTGAACAGATCGCGGTGATTTCCACCCACGGCCGCGGCATGTGGGCGATCGACGTAAAGAACATTTCCGCAATAACGGCTGATGTTCTGGGCAGCCCACTGTACCTATTCGATGTTGATCCGGTGACGTTGCCGGGTGGCGGCAGTGGTCGCGGCCGTGGAGGCAGTGGTTTCGGGGGAGGTGGTGAAGCATCGCATGCCAGCATCAATTACTACCTGCAGAGTGCGCAAAGCGTCGATATTGTGATCAATGACGCTGCGGGCAATGTGGTCAGACGGCTACTGGGGTCTGGTGACGCCGGCTTGAACAGCGTTGTTTGGAATCTGGATCGTGAAGGCGTCTCCGGTGTTGGCGGTGGTCGCGGCGGTCGCGGCGGTCGGGGTGCTGGAGCCCCGAGAGTACCTCCTGGCAACTACACCGTAGTGATCACTGCCGGTGGCAATACCGCTACAGGTACGATTGGCGTACAAGGCTAGGCGATCGTATAGATAGAGAGGTCAAGCGATAGATGTCGCACTGGGAGCGACTCTAGAATGCGCCTGTTCTGATCTCTGACCCCTAGCCTTTCAGGTCGATCTCTTCGCCCATACCACGGTCGACCGCTTTGCGGTAAACGTAGGCTGCAGTGGCGATGTCCTGGTAGGCGACACCAACTGATTTAAATACGGTGATCGCGTCGTCCGAATTGCGTCCAGGCTTGGTGCCTGCGATCACCTCGCCAAGTTCGCCGGCGATGTCGGCTTCGCTGAACTCCCCGGATTCAATCGCCGCCATTAGATCGCCAGCTTCCATCAAGACCTGCTCTTTATAGTCGACGACGACATGGCCACGTGCGTACACGGATGGGGCAAGTTCTTTCTTGCCTGGTGAGTTAGCACCGACTCCGTTGATATGAATACCTGGCTCTAACCATGCACCATGGATGATTGGCTCTTTAGAAGTCGTTGCGGTGGTTACGATGTCACTTCCTGCGACTGCCTCTTCACTGCTATCAACCACTGAGGCATCGACGCCATCGTCCCGAAGGTCGTTGACAAACTTATCGGCTGCCTCGGGGACAACGTCGAAAACCTTGACTTGCTCGATGTCACGGACGACGCGGATCGCTGCTACTTGGGCACGTGCCTGAACACCAGCACCGAAAACACCGAGGGTCTTTGCATCGGCGCGTGCTAGGTGCTTCACTGCGACGCCACCTGCCGCTCCCGTACGTGTGCGGGTGATATGGCCGGCTGGAAGGATGGCTTGAAAACCGCCTGTATCGCCGTCGAATACTAGAATCGTAAAGTAGGTTAGTTCCGGCTGGCGGTGGCCAGGAACCCCGGTAAGCGTTTTGAGACCAAAGGTACTCATTCCTGGGAGTGCCGCAGCCATGATTCGGTAAGTACCGACCTCACCGCCAAGCGGTAACGCCATGCGTGGCGCCAGGACCACTTGACCCTCGGCGTCGAGTTTGTGGGCTTCCTCTACGAGGGCGACACCGTCTTCCATACTTAGAAGTTCGCGGACCTCAGATTCTTTCAGTAGCAATGGCATAAGTGCTTGAGTCTCCGTTTAGTTTTCTTGAGCAACGACGGGGTTGCTGATGCGGCCAATCCCGGCCACTGAAACGTCGACAGTGTCGCCTGGTCGTACGGGGATCATTCCCTTCGGGGTCCCCGTAGCGATTATGTCGCCGGGGTATAACGTCATGATTGATGAGATAAAGGCAATAAGCTTCGGGATCGGGTGCACCAATTGGGTTAGCGGGCCATGTTGTTGCAGTTCGTTGTTCACGTGCGTCTCAACGATTAACGAAAGTGGATCAAGGCCTGTGGCAACGCAGGGTCCGACTGGCGCAAAAGTGTCATATCCCTTAGCGCGCACGAACGCTTCCTCGCGATTCTGTATGTCTCGAGCCGTGACGTCGTTGATCACGGTGTATCCCCAGACGTGATTCATAGAGGCTGCCTCGCTTATTAGATGTCCCTCTTTGCTTATGACGACCGCCAATTCTCCCTCATAATTAAGGTGCTCGCAGGCCGATGGATTGACGATCGGTGCTCCGGTCGGGGTCAACGTCGTGAGTGGCTTGAGGAAGATCAGTGGTTCTAGCGGCACCGCGCGTTCGCGTTCCTCGGCATGGGCAGCAAAATTACGCGCGACGCCGATAATCTTTGTCGGCGTGCAGGGAACGAGCACGTCGACGGACGCGCGATCTACGAGGCGATCGTTTGGCTTACCCCCAGAAAGTGGGTCACCGCTCAGCAGGTGCAACTGGTTGTCCGAGGGGTAAAGTTCGTTGGTCTCCGGTTCGGCAGCCTGGGCCCAATGGACGGCGCCTTCGAACTCGATGCGATAGAAGCGGTTCTTCACTGACACGGCAAGGGGGCCCCTTCTCGGTATGCGCGGTGATTTATGGGTAATTCCTGCAGGGATGCTATCCGGTCGTCATCGCAAACACGATTACCCGTGTAGCAGGCTATGCCGCAACTTCTAGCGGTTCGATCCGCCCGGGCCTCTGTCCCAATCTTGTGCACTGGAGATGTTCGGGTATCCCCACTGCTCCCCGTTCCAGCCGCTGAAGCCATCCATCCGAAAAGCCCAGAATCCAGTGGTCATGTCAGAGACCACAATCAGGCCATCAGCGTTGCGCACATCGACCCCCCAGACTCCGTCAAACATCGGGTTGCCCATGGAAGCCTGAGCTGGGAGAAAAGTGTCATACCAGCCAACTGTAACTGGGTTGGTCGGGTCCATGACGTTGAATATCTGCAGCCCGTCAAGGTAGCCAGAAACGAAAACATATGGCCAGCGCACCTCGTGGTTGTGTACGAGGTTTTTCCAGTCAGCCGTCCACGCGGATATAGGTCTGCTGATGTTTTTCTGCTCCCCTTCGAGTGCCGGCTGTAGGTCAAAGATGCGCAAAGGAGCGTGCTGATATTCAGTCTCGGCTACTACATAGCGGCCGTCTGGTGAGGGCGTGAAGGTGTGGCCGCGAGTGACGCCCGAAATTCCGGTCAGGCTGACGAGTAGGCTTGGGTTCTCAAGGTCAGTGATGTCGTAGACGTAATAGCCTCCACTACCCCCGCCGTAGAAGCGATCAGTTTCGCTATCCGGGTGATAGCCGGCGTAGAAGTCATGGTAACTGCGACCGCCGGTTTGCCCTTCGGGGACGGGAATGTGAGCAACGAGCGCTTCGTCGACGCGGCCTTCGACCGCGTAGCCGAGGTCGTAGACGTGGGCGAATGGACCCGAGATTGTCGTCATGAGCAAGACACGGCCGTTGCTGTGCTTGTAGATGAAAATATTATGAAAGCCTCCAAGTAACTCCGGGTCGCGAATTCGAGCCACCTCCCGGACGGAGTCCGGGTCGGGCAGATCGGTGACATCAAGAACAACGGCGCCAAGGTCTGCATCGGGGCCACCCTGTCCGAACTGCACCGAAAGGACGACGTAGTATCGCCCTTCCCATTTGAAGTACTTGATGTCTTTGCCGCCAGCCCCGACGTGGAGGTCTTGGTTCTCGATACGCCAGCGATAAATTACCTCTGGGCGCTCCGGGACGTGTAGATCAATGATGTCGAGGCCCATCTCGCCCTCGAGACCGAAGATTTCGCGCGCCACATAAGCGTAAGGGCGGTCCATCTCCTGCTCGATTTCGATGTCTGCAATGCTCAGCGCAGCTCCTAGCGGTAGGTGGGAGACGACCTGGATGTTGTCACTACCACGTTTTTCTGGGGTCCATTGCTGCGGAGAACCGGCCGCCCAGCCAACGGACAAGCTGATTGTCAATAGAATGAGGAACGGGATCCATGAGCGTTTTGTTTTCATCAGAGCCTCTCGGTTGTGCGTGTACTTAATGTTTTCATGTTGGCGGGAGCAATTGTGTAAAAGACGATGCCAGATGATCGGGAAGTTGTCGACGGATCCGTGTCGCTATTCAACTCCCCACAAGACTGGAATTGATGGTTGGACACGCGATGTCAAAAAGGTACTTCGTTATGGGCTGCGTCCAGTTCGCTGATTAACCGGACCTCGTTGACTTGCCCCGCGCCTTCCAAGTCTGTCGTATCAATGATTTCAAAATCCTTATTGGTACTGATGAGCTTGCCCGGTAGTCGACCGTGACGTTCTTGTCGCGTTCCTTCGGCCGAAAGGCCAATGTAGAAGCGGTTGTTACCCTTTGCTAGACCTCGCGGCAGCCATTTTCTCCCCAGGAGCGGGAATTCCGTTATTTCTTTGGTGTCGAGATCGTAGCGGACCATCGCGCGGTCTAGCGAGCTGCAGACGTATAGCGCCTGAGCCTGACGAAATATGTTATGTGCGCCGAGCCCCAGAGAGACGTCCTGGACTGGCTGCCAATTAAGGTCGAACATCTTGACCATCGACCGTTGTTGCTTGTTGTTTTCTAGAACATAAAAGAAAGACTCATCAAACCCGATTGTATTGATGTGGTGCACGTCTTTCTGCTCGCCGGTCCAGTTGATACTTGAAAAACTGTTGTTGTTATAGATCTCGATCCGATCCCTACCGGTGTTCGCAACGTAGATTGACCTGTTACGTGCAATTGCCTGGTGGGGATCGTGTATCGATGGACATCGGACCGAGTCGACCTGCCGGAAATTCTTATCGAGAATTTCTATGGTGACTGTGTAACCGAAAACACGACTCAACTTTCCATGCCTCAGGTTGTTTCGGCAGAGGATGTAAATGAAGTCGCGGTCCCACGTCAGGCCGAAATAAATGCCGCACCCGGTGTGGATGGTTCTCGGGCCATTCCCATCGACCAAGAGGACAGCGGTCGATGTCGTTACAAGAAGGCTGGGGCGTGTCATCAGGTTGTTAGCGAATTCGATCCTTTTGATTGTCAGGACAGCGATTTTAGTATGCTGAAGACGCTGTTATTAAGCGAATGCCAAAGAGAGGTTCAGCCATGAAACCGTGGAAGACAGGAATACTGTTTGTTTTATGCGTGCAGGTACTAACTGTAACAATCGTTTGGGCGCAAAGCCCCGCCGTGGTCCCAACCCCGCGGGCGGATATGGTGTGGAGTTGGGGAGATCGAGACGAGACGTGGATGGGCCGTTTCTTTGCAAACGTTCAGCAAGTCCAAAAAACTGACGTCCAGTTGTTGCTCATCGGTGATTCCATAACCCACGGGTGGGAGACAACGGGTCGTGCGACCTTTGACAAGTATTATGCTCACCGCAAGACGGTGAATCTCGGATTCAGTGGTGACCGAACGCAGCACGTCCTATGGCGTCTAATCCACGGTCAACTAGGTGACATTAGCCCGGAATTGGCAGTGGTGATGATCGGCACGAATAACTCCAACAGTGACACTCCGGACGAAATCGCTGCCGGCATCCAGGCTGTCTGTCATACGCTTCGCGGTTTATTGCCAGAAACGAAGATCCTTCTCCTGGGCATCTTTCCACGTGGCCGAACGGTCGGGGATTGGCGGCGAGGTGTCAACGAGGTTACCAACTCGATAGTAGCTGAATTGGACGATGCTACGTGGATCTACTACCTGGATATTGGATCGAATTTCCTTGAACCCAATGGAGATCTTTTCGAAAACGTTATGCCTGATTTTCTGCACCCGAACGAGCGTGGCTATCAGGTCTGGGCAGAGGCAATGGAGCCGACGTTGGCCCGATTGATGAGAGACAATCCAATTCGATAAAAAAATAGCGGTTGTCTGCTTGGACTACGGTGGCCGGGGGCCTTGGTGTATCTATGTATGAGCAGGTATCCTGCGTTTCTCGATACCGTTACATGCTATTTCCCATGTATTGATCGGAGGTACTCGGATGCGAAACGGGATCCGTCAGGCTAAATCTGTCACCCTCTTTAATGTACTCGTTGTGGCTGTTCTCCCTCTCTTTGTTGTTGCCTGCACTGGTTCCAGTGAGGACACGACAGGAAGGCTGGTAGTTGAGGATCCCGGCGTGGTCACCGAAGGTGATTGGCCAGTCATAACTGGCAATCTCGAAGGCCAACGTTACTCAACACTGACCCAAATTACCGCCGACAACTTCGAAGATCTCGGTGTCGCATGGAGTTTCGACGCGTCCGAATTCCCTGAGGTTAATGCGCGAGCGACACCAATATACGTGGATGGCAAACTCATCAGCGTGGCAGGCTCAAAGCGACACGTGTACGCCCTTGATGCGGGCACTGGCGAAAGACTTTGGTCATGGGTTGAGCCCGAGACTTTTCGTTGGGAGTACTCCATGAGAAAGAATCACGGGAAGGGCGTCGCCTACGCTAACGTTGATGGTAGGGACATTATCTATGTGGTAACGCCGGCCTTCTTCCTGCATGCGTTTGACGCGAACACCGGAGAGCCGATCGAAGGTTTCGGTGGGCAGATACCGATCGAGGGCTTCCCGGAGACGGGATCAGTTGACCTTCTAGCCCACCTTGGGCACGAATACGATCCGTACAATGGTGTTCCACTTGAAAAGGGTTACATCACCAGTTCTTCGCCGCCGATCGTTGTCAATGGCACCGTCATCGTAGGTAACTCCGCTGAACAGGGTTACTACCAAACCCGCCAGGAGATGATCCCGGGTGACATTCTTGCTTTTGACGCGCGCACTGGTGCGTTCAAGTGGAAGTTTGACGTGCTGCCAGGACCAGGTGAATTCGGGCACGAGACTTGGGAAAACGACGCCTGGCAATGGACCGGCGATATCTCGTCATGGGCGCCGCTTTCGGCGGACCCAGAGCTGGGGCTAGTTTACATTCCTACCAACGGTGCCACAGCTGATTTTTATGGTGGCTTCCGACCTGGAGACAATCTGTTCTCCACCAGCCTAATTGCGCTGGATGTAGAGACTGGGGAGAGGGTGTGGCACTACCAGCTTGTCCATCACGACATCTGGAACTACGACACACCCCAGGTTCCGATTCTCCTCGATGTAAACGTCGACGGCGAAGATATTCCAGCGGTTGTCCAAGTAACCAAACAATCCTTCGCTTACGCTTTCAACCGCGCCACTGGAGAGCCTCTTTGGCCCATCGAAGAACTGCCGGTACCAGAAAGTCTGATGCCAGGCGAACAGCTTTCGCCGACGCAGCCGCACCCAACCAAGCCTGCGCCATACGAGATGCAGGGGTTGAGCGAGGATGACCTTATCGATTACACCCCGGAACTTAGGGAAGCGGCGCTCGCGGCGCTGGAACCGTTTCATTGGGGGCCATTTTTCATGCCACCGTTGCACCGCGACAACGATCTCGGCAAGAGAGCAGCACTCTGGTGCCCTGGCGATGTAGGTGGCACCAACATCAACGGCACACCGGCGGTCGACCCAGACACAGGTATTCTCTATGTCACTTCGCAAAAAGCATGTTCGTCGCGGGTTATGGTACCGGGTGTCGAGGCTGATGCTCGGCGGCCGATGCAGACTGGCACAACCATCAATGCCTTTGCCGTGGGTGCTAGTGGCAGAGGCCCATCCATTCGTGGCCTTCCGGTGTGGAAGCCTCCCTACAGCAGGATCACCGCGATCGACATGAATACTGGCGAGCATCTCTGGTGGATACCTGTCGGGGATACACCCCAGAGGTACCTGAATAATCCGATGCTCGAGGGAATTGATCTTCCTGAGAGCACGGGCACAGGGCAACAGGCGGCTCAGCTTGTAACGACGAACCTGCTGATGTACACGGGCAACGGAACCGACGGCACGCCAAGGCTATATGCGGTTGATAAGTCAACGGGTGAGCGTCTTGCTGAGGTCGACCTTCCGGTCAACGTCCGATACGGGATCATGACTTATATGCATGCTGGTGAGCAGCACGTCGTCTTGCAGGCCACCAATAATTTAACAGCGCTGAAATTACACTAAGCACTGTTGGGTTATTGCTTGAAGCCATTTGGTGCCATCGTGACTCTGAGTCAGCCTCTGATCGGTGTATTGAAAACACCAGGCCGATCCATTTGGTTGCCAGCAGCGCGTTGTCCCGATGATCTCCAACTTGGCTGTAATCTTCTGCTCTGTTTCAATCCTTCCAGTACCCGTGTGGTGTCGTTACAGGATTCTTGATGATCTCTTCTCTTGTCCCACGCTCGGATTATCCAACCCTTGAGGAGAGCACTTACCTCAACCAAGCATCCCTAGGGCTTATTGGTCGACCGGCTGTTGAAGCGATGCACGAATTTCTCGATGACATTGCTCAGCATGGCAATCGCTTCATGTCTGACCAAGACGAAGTGGCCTACTTTGAATCATTGCGAACACATGCGGCGCAATTTCTGAGTTCCGATGCTGGTTGGATAGCCATTGTGGGCGGGGCAAGTGAGTTGCTGGGCCAATTGCCGTATCTGCTTGAGCCCGAATCTGGTAGCAGGGTCTTGGCAGTCTCTACCGATTTTCCGGCAGTTACCCGTCCATGGCTTCGCTTGGCTGAACGTGGTGGTTGCGAGCTTTGTTTCGTAGACGACGTTTCGACAGATGACTTAACAGACACTTTGATTGACGCTGTCGATGAACGGACTTCGGTGTTGGCTGTGAGCCAGGTTCAATATGCGACGGGTTCGATACTAGACATCCCCCGCCTACGTGAGGCGACACGCCGTGTTGGTGCAAATCTGATTGTTGATGCTACACAAGCAGCTGGTGCGGTCTCTGTTGACGTTTCTGCGTGGGGAGCAGAAGTCGTGGTATGTAGTGGCTACAAGTGGCTTGGTGGTCACGGTGGGGTGGCGATTGCTGCCGTATCGCCAAGTTTGCTTGTGGATAATCCGCCATTGCCTGGATGGATGGGTGCACCGGAACCGTTCGGGTTCGATGCGACAAGCTTGCTGGTTGCAACAGATGCAAGGCGTTTCACCCAGTCCACAATGTCCTACGTTTCGATGGCTGGACTGACGGCTTCCTTAAACCAACTCCTATTATTAGAAGCTAAACGGATCGAAGCTCACGCGGAAGCCCTTGCATCGTTATTGGTCAACAAGCTGGCTGCTTCCGGCTGGCACCCCTTCCGTAACCCAGGGGATGCATCAGCTTCACCACACATCATCTCAATCGCCCATGAAACAAGAAATTATGAAGCCGCAACGGCCATGCTTAGAGAGCAGGGCATTGTTTGCGGCACCCGAGGCGGTCGGATTCGCGTTTCGCTGGCACCCTACAATGATGAAAATGACGTGCAGTTGCTGGTCGAGACTCTGGTGTCCTCATAGATGATGGGCCGATCAGATCTATGCTTTACAGAAATGTTTATGCCGTAATTGGCATCTAGCTGCAGAAAGTGCTTATTATTGCCACGCTCAGCTCAGGAGGAAAATATGAGAGCCATCAAGTTCTACGCCATAGTCGCCATCGTTGGGCTCGTGGGTGTGGCGTGTCAGAGTGCGCCGGAGGGTGAAGCAACAAACGCTTCGGGGGAAACTGTAACGCAGGTTGCCGAGGAAGCCCGACGCGTCGGCCTTGAAGAGCTTGCCGAAGTTTTCGCGGGCGATGAGGTGTTTTTACTCGACGTGCGTCGCCCGAGTGAAATCGAAGAGTTCGGTACGGTAGCGGGCTACACCAACATTCCAATTGATGAACTCG